>Ga0163146_10000279_pt1 | contig 71591 bp, 81 predicted proteins | sample OliLakLV19MP7G1_FD_148648 | JGI IMG/M metagenome (GOLD analysis project Ga0163146, IMG submission 148648) | Freshwater microbial mat bacterial communities from Lake Vanda, McMurdo Dry Valleys, Antarctica - Oligotrophic Lake LV.19.MP7.G1 | ecosystem: Environmental > Aquatic > Freshwater > Lake >... | reverse complement strand
GTCAGAGCGATTTCACGCAGGCGACGCTTCCAGGCGTGGAACGAGGAGACGGCGATGCCGCGCTGCACGCAGAAGCGGTGTACGGTGAGGCCCGAGGACGCGAAGTCGTCGATAAGGGCGGCCCAGCGGTCTTGATGTGATTTCATGCCGCGAGTGTGGCGGCGGGGAAATCAGGATGGAAGATGGCTTTGGTGGAGCGGACACAGTAGATCCCTCAGTTCCGCCATCGCTCGCCACGGCACGTCGGGCAATTCCTTTCGAACTGCTTCAGGTATGTGCTTCGCCGCTTCCCCCATCACTTCCAAGTTTCGAAGCACAGCATCGACGGTACGTTCATAACGGTCGAATGCAGCACGGTCTAGGCGCGCCATGTACGCGACCACGCGCCGACCACTCGCGACGATGTCGTCGACGATCAGATTCACCTCACGCGACACGCAGCCACTCCTAAGAGACTCGTTCGAGGACGTGTGGCCGAATCGCTTGGCGTGTCACGAGATCGACCCGTCGATGCAGGGCATCTTCGAGATCGAGCTTGAGTCCCATGAAGCGATCAAAGGTAGTCGGCCCGTCGAATTCGACGAAGAGATCGATGTCGCTGTCCGCGTTGCCCTCTCCGCGCGCGACGGAGCCGAAGAGCATCGCGCTTGTCACACCATGCTTGGGGCCAAAGGTGCGCAGAGCGTTGGCGACGCGGTCGATCATGAGGAAGCAGGATACTCGTACCGCAGGCAGCTAACTCGTCCCCGTTGGTGGCGCTACCGTCAAATCTTGTGTGCGGCGGCGTCGCGATCAGGCGGCGGCCTTGGCTTGGATGCCGTCTTGGAACAGGACGCCGGCGACCACGTCGCCGAGCAGTTCGCATGAGTTAAGTCCTCTCTCATGGCGCTGCGCTGCGCGCGCCAGCTTGAAGACCATCGCTAGGCGTGTCAACCCTGTGTGCCGGTTCGCCCCATCCGTCTCAAAAGTACCGCTCAACGAATCGCACTTCGGGGTCCGGCAGCGGCAGCGCTCCGGTTGCCATCGCAATCGATGGCCGGAAATGCTGTTGGTGGTCGGGCAGTTCGGTGAAGCCAAAGGTGCTGTAGAACGCGGGTTCGACTTCGGAGAAGAGCAAGAATCGCAGCGTGACATCCTCTTGATGCCGCATCAATTCCATGACGGCGCGCAGCAGTAGACTCGCCCAACCTTGCTTGCGATGTTCCGGCGCGGTCGCGACGGACGCGATGCCCATGAGCCCGCGCCGAAAGCGCAGCGTGTTCAGGTTGCAGAGGATCGCCCCGTCAAACATCTCGAGCAGATACCGCGTGCCGCGGAGGTGATTCGGGTTATCGTCGTATCGCGCGGTGAACGCGTTCATGTCCTCGCCCTCACCCCACACGTCGTGGCCGAACGCGAGCACCGTGCGGTTTTCCTCGGGCTGGACGACGCGCATGCGCGCGATCGGTTCGAATCGACGTTCCTGCCGGTCGTTCATGCCGTCGAACATCGCGCTCGGTCGCACCCAGTCGCTGCCGAGCTCGTTCTCGTACAGGCATCTATAGATGACATGCGGTTCCTTCGTCTCGGAGTGAAGGGCAGTCCCAAGGCCGAGGTACGGCTTGCCCTTGAAGTGACGGTAGAGAGTCCAAGTCATGGCTACAAAAGCGTCGTACCACGAAATCTGCGTCATGTCCTCTCTAGTGCGCCGCAGGCGGCGCGGCCACCTTCGGTCGAGGAAGCTGGTTCTCTGGCGGCGCCGCCTGGAATCGCGATTTGTGTTCCCTACGTTCGCATCGTTGCCCACACGAGTGCCCGACTGCTCAAATTTTCAGATGTACCCGCCGTGCATGTCTGGAGTGAGTCCTCGATTCCGCGTCATGGGACACGCCTCATTTGTCGCGACGGCATCGCGATGCGATGGGCGTACCAAGAGGAACCAGACCCATGTCTCCAACTCAGATCCAAAAGAACATTGGTGGCGCGCTCTCGGCTGCAATTCTCGCAGCAGGCCTCGCGTCGTTCTCCGGAGTAGCCTCGGCTGACTCCGTGGTCCTTGTATCGCCGAACGAAGAAGCCAGCGGCTTTTTTGGCTTCTGCGTCGCCGGCATTCCGGATTGCGACGGCGACGGGCACGACGATGTCGTTGTTGGCGCATCCGGCGAAAACGGCGGAGGTGTTAGTAAGGCGGGTCGCGCCTACATTTACTCCGGTGCCACCGGCCTGCTCATCCGCGGTCGCAGCTCGCCGAACGAACGCGGACTTGAATCTCACCCTTCTTGTCCGCGTGCGCGGACATTCTGCCTTCGACCAGACCGGCGGCCGTCGGGAAGGGAAGAAGAGCACGCGGTCTACGATCCGGGTTCGATCCATTCCGCGAGAATGCGACGACGCCCTCGGCTCGGCTTCGTTGAGGTCAAGGGAGCTCACTGTGAGCCCCGCACCACCGAAGTTCGAAGTCGTTAGGAGGCCTCAATGCCAGTCGTATCCGTCTTGTTTGCTGCGATTGCTCTGACCGCTGCCGCTCCGGCTGGCGTTCCCGCTGGGCAGACCGTTCTTGCCGCGCCGCTGGCGCCCACAGTTGCGGCCGCAGTGACATCGCTCCGTTTCTCGCCCGAAACGCTCGATCTCGGCGAGATGATTTCCGGCAAGCCGAAGTCAGGCACACTGACCGTCACGAATGCCACGAGCGCACCGCTGACGATCGTCGCCATCAAAGGAGCATGCGGATGCACGACTATCTCCGCTCCGCCAGCCGAGCCAGTGCCCGCCGGTGGCTCGTTCACAGTTGAGATCACAGTCGACCCAGGTGCCAAGACTGGTATCGATCTCGCGAAGTTAGTTCACTTTGCGCTGGAAGCCGAGGGGGGCGCGAAGACGCAGAGCATGACGGTCAAGGGTCACGTCAAGACGGTCGTTCGCGTTTCGCCGGACGTTGTTGACGCATCGCTTGTTCCCGATGGTGCCAACGGTGTCGTCACGCTCCACCACGTCGATGGGAAAGCGTTCGCTGTCACGTCGATTGAGCCAGCAGGATTGGTGCAACTGCCCGCGAGTTTGAGTGTCGAGCACACGCTGACGATCGATTGGCAGAAGTGGGTTGCTGCCGGACATCCGACGAAGATCACGGTATCGACGGATGCTCTCGACGCGGAGAAGCTCGTGATTCCGATCCGGTCGGCACCCGCAGTGGCGCTCTTCCGCCTGCCTGCCGCGTCGCCTGAGGCTCCGGAACGAGTCGCCATCGAAGCCGCGCAGGATGAAGTGATTCATGCAATCGACGCGAGCTTCGCTGCGTCAGGCCGCTCGAAAGATCTCAAGATCAAACTTCATCGCGAAACCGGAATGCTCTTCGTGCATGGCACCGACGCCGACGTCGCGACAGTTCGCAGTGCAGTAGCGCAACTCGGACCCAGTGCCAGCGTGCGTGAGTCTTCGAACTAGCCGAACTGGGCCCAAGACCACTCACCGCTGATGGCTTCCGTCACCATGACGCATACGACGACAGATGTAGCGAAAGACTGGTCGCTCGAACCAGCCGACGGGCGCGAGGCACCGACTTCTGCGGATTCCACCGCGGACGAGTCGGTGCGTGCGTTGACCGACGCGGTTGTCGCTGGTGACCGTGACGCGTATACACAGCTTTACTGCTCGCGCTGCGAATTCGTCGAGCGCGAGGCGGCGCGACGGCTAGGGCGTCGTCGAGATCTCGCTTCGGACGCAGCCCAAGAGGTGTGGATGCGAGTCGCGCGCTCGCCGCGGCGATCCGAAAATTCCAATCAACTCGACGCGTGGCTCAAGCGTGTGGTTCAGTCTGCGGTGATCGACTTGCTGCGCAATGAACTGTCGCGACGACTGCGTGAAGAAGCGATCGCTGAGTCGCGGCACGAGGCTCAAGAGTTCGTCGCCGACGTGGAGTTACTCGAAGCGATGCGCCACGACTTGCAGGGGCTCGGCGCTTTGTCGAGTGATGAACGGTCCATGCTTGAGCTGCGCGCCCGCACCAGTGTGACGCTCAGCCAGTTCGCCTCGATCTTCGGCCTCGGCAGAGCCAGCATCGATAGCCGATTACGCCGCGCCGCTGCGCTCGCGCGAAAGTCCAGCGAAGGAGTCTTGCCATGAAGGAACATCAACGGATCGCACTGGAACGAGGACTCGCAGAATTCGATCGCGCAGTGGCGCGAAGAAAAACTCGTCGTCGTGCGGTCACCGGAGGCGCGCTCGCTCTGGCGCTGGTCGCCGTCGCCCTCATCGCCACTCGCTTCGGGATTGGGTCCAATCAAGGCACGCCGCTCCCAAATGTCCAATTCGTTGCTGTTCGTCAGCCGCTTCCTTCGTACGTCGAAGTCATCGAAGACGATGCGCAGTTGACCGTCGAACTCGAACTGGCGAGCGCATGCGAGCGCATCGGTCGAAACGCGGGACGCATCTACGTCATGGAATGCACGCGGGGCGGGGGGTGAGTAGCTGCGCGGACGCGTCGCGCACCCACCAAGCGACGCCTCGTGGCGTGGCACAGCGATGAGGCAAGTTTGCAAGTTGCGCTGCGCGGTGATGCACACGGGTGTTGCGATTGGACGCGATTTTGCGATCGTCTGAAGTTGCCCGATCCCGAGCGAGCCCAAACGGCGTGCGTAGATAGGCAAGCCCGCAGCGATCCACACCGTGCGACGTGTTTCGTCGTGGCGCCGCGACAGCTTGCCTGGAGTAGAACCAATGCCGGTCCGATCCCTCGCGCCCCGTCGCCCCGTTCTTCTGCCCGTTCTTCTCGCCGGCCTAGCGTCGTTCGGAGCAGCTTCCGCGGCGGACGCAGCTATCCGATTCGTCAACGCCGCTCAAAACCTGCCGATCGCATCGCAGAACGGTACGACATGGACGTTGGCCTTTAAGAGCCTAACGAGCGCTCTAGCCGTCAGTCTCGATGGCGATCAGATTTGGGTCGCGGAAGGGACCTACGTGCCGTCAAATACGGCGAGCCGTTTCGCGACCTTCTCGTTGAGTAAACAGTTAGAGATCTACGGTGGCTTTTTGCCCGGCGCAGTCGCGCTGACCGACCGGGATCCCGCCGCGTATCCGACGATTCTCAGCGGCGATCTCGGTGTTATCGGTGACACGTCCGACAACTGCTTCCGTGTCGTGCAGGTCACGAAGGCGTCGTCGATCGACGGGTTCACGATTCGTGACGGCAATGCAAACAACGCTGGCCCGGGCTTCACGTCCGGCACCGGGATGTTCATCACATTCGCAACGAACGTCAAGGTTCGCAACTGCCGGTTCACGGCGAACGCCGCGACCAGCCGAGGTGCAGGCGTCCAATGCTTAAGCACGGTGGCGCTCTTCGCGGGCTGTGTGTTCGACGGCAATGTCGCAAACAACGCCGGCGGTGCGCTCGACGTTCAGCAGGCGAGTTCGACACTCGTGAACTGTGGGTTCTTCGGAAACTCGGGACTGGGCGGTGCCGGCGCGTTCTTCCTCGATTCCGATGGCACGACGCTCCAGAATTGCGTCTTCAGCGGCAACACCGCGGCCCAAGGCGGTGGCGCGATTGAAACCTCGGGGACCGACGCTTCGATGCAGAACTGCACGTTTGTCGCTAACAAAGCGATTTTGCTTCCGGGTGGTGCCATTGTCCAAGCCTTTAGTAACGGCGTGGTCGCGATTGGCAACTGCGTCTTTCAAAAACACCGAGGCGCCATCGGCACCCGACATTTCTAACCTCGCGACGATGACGGTGCAGTGCTCGTGCTTTTCCGGCACGCCATTCGCCGGTGTGACGAACCTCACGGCGAACGCGCAACTGGTCGACGCGAACGGCGCGGACAATATCAAGGGGACGCTCGACGATGATGTCCGTCTGTTGCAAGGATCGCCATGCGTTGATCGTGGGTACGGCGCGCTCCTGCTGGCGGATTTCGCTGACCTCGATGGGGACGCCAGCGTGACCGAGCTCGTGCCCTTCGACCTCGATGGCCACGCGCGGCTCATCGACGATCCGAAGGTCGACGCCGGGAGTGGGCGAACGACATTCCTCGACCTCGGCGCGTACGAATTCGACCGTCCGTCTCGCATCATTTTCGTCGACGACAGCGCTCGCGGCGACAACGATGGATCGTCGTGGAAGAATGCATTTCGCAACCTTCAGGATGGCATCGCTGCAGCGAACGCATTCCCACATCCGAAGCCAATCGAGATCTGGATCGCCGAGGGTACCTACCTTCCGACCGACACCAGCGATTGGACAATCAGCTTCAAACCGGAAGGCACAGTCAAGGTGTTAGGCGGCTTTGACGCGACAGAAGACAGTCGCTCGCAGCGAGATCCGATCGAATACCCGACAGTTCTCTCGGGCGCGATCGGTACCGCTGACGCCGACGACAACACGTTCCACGTGCTCGACTTCTCTGGCGACAACGTCACGGACAGCCTCATCCTCGACGGCCTCGTCATCTTGGACGGATTCGCGAAGGGTGGCGACGGACCCTCGATCGGTGGCGGTGTACGCGTCCGTAACGGCGCGGCTCCGACGATCACGAACTGCCGCTTCCTCTCGAACTATGGTCACGACGGCGGCGGCGCAATCGGCATTCACGGGTCCTCGTCGCGCGCCAGCATCGCTAACAGCTTCTTCGCCGGAAACGAAGCGAACGCCGCTGGTGGCGCGATTTTGGTGACCGCCGGGGCCTCTGGGACGACGATCATCAACTGTACGGTCGCGAACAATCTCGCGGTTGTAGGCGGTGGCATGGCATTAACGAGTGCAGGATCCAGTGCCACAGTGGCAAACTCAATCTTGTACTTCAATCAAGACAATGACGGTTCCGGCGAGACATCGCAGCTCTCGCCGCGCGATGGCGCGACGGTGAATCTTCGGTACTCATGCCTGCCCTGCGCTGACAACGAACTGCCGGGACTGAAACTCATCGGACTCAATCCGCGGTTCAGCAAGCTCGAAGGCTCAGACGGCGAGATCGGTACGCTCGACGACAGCGGAGACCTCGCCATCGGCAGTCCGTGCATCGATGCAGGAACGGAATCGTTCGGTCTCGGCGGAACGTTTCCCATCGATCTCGTCGATCTCGACGATGACGGCGACGTCGTCGAACTGCTCCCATTCGATATCGAAGGAAGCAGTCGCTTCATCGATGATCCAAGTGTTTCCAATATCGATTCGCCGGTCGATATGGGCGCCGACGAAGCCGACTTCACGGGATTCGGACCCGGACTCGTCGGCGATCTCGACTTGAACGGTGTCGTCAACGGTGCGGATCTTGCCCTAGTGCTTGGTGCCTGGGGTTCGGGCGATCCTGCGTACGACCTGACGGGCGACTGCTCGAACGACGGCGCGGATCTCGCGACCGTGCTCGGCTCGTGGACGGGCTAACACGCAGCGCGCCGGTGTCGATCGACGCATCTCCTTCGCCCTCGTTCCGCGTCGCGCGGGGCGGGGGCGATGTCCGTCGTGGCGGGCTGCTACACTCAAAACCGTGTTACGCCCCGTTGCAACGTTCCTCGTAATACTCGCCGTTCTCCTGCAAGGCGTTAGCCACATAGCTGGTTCCGCCTGCGTCGTGGACTGCCAGTTGCATGAAGATCATTCGCACGAGCACCCTTGCGACGGTAGGGACGATGGGCGGCAGGCTCTCTTCAGTCCGTTCCATGAACATGGTCCGGCCACGCCGCCCCATGTCCACGTTTGCGAGTCGGATCCGACGGTGCCACACGCGCGAGTGCGCGTGGAAGTCCCAAAGATTGATGTCACGCCCGTCGCGATTATCGCCGTGGTGGTGATCGACGTTCGCGTGAGCGCGCGACCGGTGGTGCGCAGGGCGCCCGAGCGCTGGTGTGCCGGTCCGCCGCCGTCGATTCGTACAACTCGCCTCTTGATCTAGCTCTCGCCAAGCGGCCGCTGCAGGGCGCGCGGTGACGCGCGCTCATGTCGCTCGGTGCGCGAGATGTCGAGCCTCGAACGCTCGACTGTCGCGCGTGATCTTGGATCATTCCGATCACGGAGACTCAATGGTGTTTCATAGAGATCTAACGCTCGCAAATCCGCGATCTGCGGCGATGCTGGTGATTGGCCTCCTCACGGGATGTGTTGTCGGCTGTCAGGCGTACGAGCGCAAACCGCTCGATGCGCCGGGCACCGCTGCGGCGTGGCTCGCGCGCACTCCCTCGGATGAAACCGCGCGGCAGTTCGCCGAGCGGCTCGCGCTCGCGGAGGGGCGGCCCGCGGACTCGTTCGACCCATCCGACGGCCTCACGCTTGCGGAAGGCGAACCAGTCGCGATCGTGTTCAACCGTCATCTCAGACTCGCGCGGCTCGAGGCGAACGTTACGCGCGCGACATCGGAGTTCGCCGGACTTTGGGCAGACCCGGTCGCTGGCGTCGAACTCGAACGCATCCTCGGTGGTGTTGCAAATCCATGGATCGTCGCAGCGACCATCGGAATCACGCTACCGATTTCGGGGCGACTCGAAGTCGAGAAGGCACGCGCGGGAGCGGCGTACGTCGCGGAGCTGCAAGGAGTCGCGGCGAAAGAGTGGGCGACCCGCGCCGCGTTGCGCGAGATGTGGCTCGCGTGGTCGGCCCAGGTCATTCGAGCCGAACTTGCTAGTGAGCTGGTCGAGCGCCTCGGCGTAGTGACGGCGCTCGCCGAGAAGCAAGAGAAAGCGGGTGTGCTCTCGCGCATCGATGCGCGACTCTTCGTCGTCGAACTCGCAGGGCGCGAAGCCGACGCGATGACGGCGTCGGCGCTGACCGTCGAACTTGAGCTTCAAGTTCGCGACGTGCTCGGGCTCGCGCCGGAAGCGCCGATCCGCCTGCTGCCATCGCTCACCTTCTTGCCGCGCGTGGCTGATCTCGAAGACTTGCGCACGTCGATGGAACGCGGTAACACCGAGTTGGCTGCGGTGCGAAGTACGTACGAGGTCGCGGAGGAATCCTTGCGGCTTGAGATCCGCAAGCAGTACCCCGACCTCACGATCGGCCCCGGCTACAAGAACGAAGATGATCACTCGCGGCTTCTGCTTGGATTGTCGATGCCAATGCCGCTGTGGAACCGCAATCAACAGGGAGTGGCAGAAGCGACGGCGAAGCGCGAAGTGGCGCGAGCGCGCTTCGAGACCACCTATGAACATCTCGCTTCACGTGTCGCGATCGCGCTCGCGCACTACCGAGCCGGGCACGATGTGCGTGAGTCACTCGAAGCGCGTGTTGTTCCGCTCGCTGATCAGCAAGACGCGGATGTTCGGCGGGTAGCAGAGTTAGGCCGTGTTGATCCGCTGATTCTCCTCGCAGCGATTCTGGCTCAGCACTCCGCGAAGCTGCGCCTCACTGATGCGATGGCGGTCGAGTCGATCGGCGCGGTGCGACTGGATGAGCTGATCGGTCCGCCCATGCGCGTCGACGCCGCGACGACAACGATCGCGCCTTCACCTGAACCTGTGTTCGAAGGGAACAGCCCATGAGTCAACAGAGCATGATTCAACGTACGCGCCAGCCTCGATCGCTCGTGCTTCTCTCCACGCTCGCGATCGGAGTGCTTCTCGTCGGTTGCGAGCGCAAGCCGACTGCGGACGCTGGTGCCGCGGCGACCGACGGCGCGGCAGCAGCGCCGACGAACCGCGTGGACATCGGAGGTGCTGTCCGACAGAACCTCGGCATCACCTTCGCGAAAGCGGAAGAGCGAAACGTCGCCCGCACGCTGCGAATTCCGGGGCGTTTCGAGCTTCTGCCAACCGCGCGCCGCGAGTACCGCGTCGCCGCGTCTGGCCACGTCGAAATTCTCGTCGAGCAATACCAGCACGTTCAGAGTGGGACGCCGCTGTATCGCATCGACGCGCCGAGGTGGCGCGAGCTCCAACGCGAACTCACCGAATCAACGTCGCAGATCGCGCTGGCGCAAGCGTCCATCGACAGCATTGGCCCGTTCATGGAGGCGCACGAGAAGCATCACAGCGAGATTCAGAAGGCGATCGACCTGTGGACGCAACGTGTTAGCTCGCTCGAAGAACTGCAATCTGCGGGCGGCGCGCGCGGAGAGGAAGTTGCGCAAGCAAAGGCGGCGCTTGCGTCGGCGCGATCTGATCTCGCCGAGACGCTTGAGAAGGAAGCAGAAATCGTCGCGCGAAGGACCGACGCAAGCGCGCGGTTCGCGGCCGCGCGAGCTCGACAGGCAAGCCTTATCCAGAGCGCCTCCTCACTCACTGGACTGTCGCAGTCCGAACTTGTCGCGGTCGCGAACACGCAGCCCGCGTGGCAGACGCTCAACACGATCGAAGTGCGGGCGCTCGCGCCCGGTGTGGTGGACGACATCCACGCGGTAAGCGGTGGGTTTGTCGACCAGAACGCCGCAGTTCTCGAGACGGTGCAGCCCGATCGGGTACGGTTCCGTGCCAGCGCGCTCCAGAGCGATCTGGGCAAACTCGCTGACGGACTGCCCGCGACCGTAGTGGCGCCGCAGGGTGGCACACTCGAGAACGCGGACACGGTGACGGGCGCGCTGTCGCTTGCACCCACGGCGGATGCGGAGCGGCGGACGATCGAGCTCGTCCTGACGCCGTCGCCGAGAACGCCCGTCGCGGCGTGGGCGCGAGCGGGGGTTTCCGGCTTTCTCGAAGTGATTGTGAAGGGACGCGAGCAGCCTCAACTCGCAATTCCGCTTTCGTGCGTCGCCCGTGACGGCACCAAGAGTGTCATTTTCCGCCGTGATCCGAGTGATCCAGACAAAGCAATTCGAGTCGAAGCCGATCTCGGCGTTGACGACGGACGCTGGATCGTGATCAAGAGCGGTGTCGCCGAAGGCGACGAAATCGTCCTCGACGGCGTCTATCAACTCATGGTTGCGACGAGCGGATCGATTACGAAGGGCGGCCACTTCCACCCCGACGGAACATTCCACGAAGACTAACGATTGATCGCCGCAGACTGTTAGTGGAATCTCCATGCTGAAGCAACTCATAGCATTCTCGCTCAAGCAATCGTCGCTCGTGATGCTCATCGCTGCCGCGCTGCTCGTCTACACCCTTTTGCGGCTGCCGCGCATGCCGATCGACGTCTTTCCCGAGCTCAATGCGCCGACGGTCGTCATCCTCACGGAAGCCGGCGGACTCGCTGCCGACGAAGTTGAGCAATACGTCACGTTTCCGATTGAAGCTTCGGTTAACGGACTTCCCGGGGTTCGTCGCGTACGCAGCGCGTCGGCCATCTCGCTGTCGCTGGTGTGGGTCGAGTTCGATTGGGGCACGGACATCTACCGCGCGCGGCAGCTCGTTGGAGAGCGACTGGCGTCGGTGCGCGACTCGCTTCCCGAGAATGCGCACGCCGAGATCACGCCCATCACGAGTATCACGGGCGAGATCATGCTGCTCGCGGTCTCGTCGCCTGATGGATCCGTAACGGATCTCGATCTACGTGCATACGCGGAGTTTGAACTGCGGAATAGGCTGCTCGCGGTGCGGGGTGTGGCGCAGGTCTCGGCGATCGGTGGCGAGCTGCCGGAATATCAAGTGAACGTACGTCAAGATCGGCTCGCGCTCTACGGACTGACGATCCAAGACGTCGCGAAAGCGACGCGGAAAGCGCACAGCGCTGCGAGCGCCGGTTACTTACCCGACGTCGATCGGCAAGAACTCCCCGTGCGCCAGGCAGCGCGTGTGAAGCGCACGAGCGACATCGCGGGAACCATTGTTGCGACCAAGAATGGCACTCCGATCACGCTCGGAGAGGTGGCAGATGTGCAACTGGGCCCAGCGCCGAAGCGCGGTACAGCCGCCAATCAAGGGCTGCCCGCGGTGGTTCTTTCCGTGCAGAAATCGCCCGGAACCAACACGCTCCTACTCACGAAGGCGATCGACGCGTCGCTCGACCAGATTGAAACGACCCTTCCGACAGGCATGGCTATCAATCGCGAAGTGTTTCGACAGAGCCACTTCATCGAGCGCTCGGTCAACAACGTCGTGCATGTGCTTCGCGACGCGACGATCATCGTGGCCATCATCCTGATGATGTTTCTCTTGAATGTTCGCACGACAATCATCACGCTGACGGCGCTGCCACTTTCGCTGGCGGTGGCGCTCCTCACGATGAACTGGCTCGGCCTCTCGCTCAACGTCATGACGCTCGGTGGTCTCGCAGTCGCGGTCGGCGTGCTCGTCGACGATGCGATCATCGACGTCGAAAACGTCTTTCGTCGGCTCAAGAGGAACGCCGCGCTGCCAGCGGGCGAGCGCCGCGGCAAAGTTGAGGTGATCTTCGACGCTAGCAACGAGATCCGCCCCGCGATGGTCTTTGCGACCGTCATCATCGTCATCGTCTTCATCCCACTTCTTTTCCTTGAAGGAATCGAAGGGCGTTTCTTCGCGCCGCTCGGGTTGACGTACATCGTCTCGATTCTCGCGTCCCTCTTGGTCGCTCTCACCGTCACGCCCGCGATGTGCAAGCTGCTGCTGAAGGCAAGCGAAGGTGAGAAGCGTTCACATCACGAGGATGGCTGGCTAGTTCGTTGGCTCAAGCGGCGCTACGAGCCTTCGCTTCGCTGGTCGTTGGCGCACCGCGGCTTTGTCATCGGCGCTGCGCTCGTGGCAACGGTGTTGGCTGCTCTTCTCGGCAGGACGTTTGGCACGTCGTTCCTTCCTGAGTTCAACGAAGGATCGTTCACGGTGTTCGTATCGTCGCCGCCCGGCACGTCGCTTCAGGAGAGTAACCGAGCCGCACTCGGCATCGAGCAGCGCCTGATGAAGATCGAAGGCGTCAAGAGCGTGACGCGGCGCACCGGGCGCGCGGAGCGCGATGAGCATGCCGAGCCAGTGTCGAATAGCGAACTCGACATCACGCAGCTACCAGGTGCGGATAAATTGAAGATCCGGCAAGCGATCGCTGAGATTGCGACGAGCGTGCCCGGCGTCACGGTGCAAGTTGGACAGCCGATCGAGCACCGACTCTCACACATCCTTTCAGGAACACCAGCGGCGATCGCGATCAACGTGTATGGCCAAGATCTCGCGGTATTGAGATCACTTGCGAAGGAGATTGAGACTGAGCTCAAGGCGATGCCAGGCGCGCGTGACGTGACCGCCAACCGCGAAGTGCTTATTACGTCACTCCCGATCTTGTACCGCCACCCCGATCTCGCCGCCGCTGGTCTCGCGCCCGCCGACGCTGCGGAACAGGTGCAGACAGCGCTCTACGGAGAGACGGTCGCCCAAGTGAATCAAGGTGTTCGTCGGTATGACATCGTGGTACGTCTTGCCCCCGAAGAGCGGCAGCGCATCGACCAACTGAAGGATCTCATCCTCAAGTCGGATGATGGACGACTCGTTCGATTGTCCGAAGTTGCGGACATCGGCCCCGAACGAACCAGCAACATCATTGCGCGAGAGAACGCGCAGCGAAAAGCAGTCGTCTCGTGCAACGTCGCCGAGGGCTACAACCTCGGCGATCTCGTCGCGCAGGTGCGAGCCCGAATCGAACCGATCGTGCGGCGCGAGGGGTATCTCGTCGAGTTCGGCGGTCAATTCGAGGCGCAGCAGTCCGCGGCGCGCACGCTACTCTTTGCTGGTGGTGGAATCGCGATCGTGATGCTGATGCTGCTTCAGCTCTCGACGGGGTCGCTCCGCGTCGCCGTGCTCGTGATGGTGAACCTTCCGCTTGCTGTGATTGGCGGAGTCGTCGCGATCTTCGTGATGGATTCGATGTTGCACGTCGGGAGCGGGGGGCTCGCCGGACTGTTCGCGAACACGCTTGCACTCGTTGGGCTTGGATCGCGACCCTATCAAGCGCCGGTGATCTCCATCGCGAGCTTGGTCGGCTTCATCACCCTCTTCGGCATTGCAGTTCGGAACGGCATTCTGCTAGTGAATCACTACCAGCATCTCATCGAGATTGACTCGAAGCCAATGGCGGAAGCCATCGTGCAAGGCTCGATGGAGCGTCTGGTGCCGATCCTCATGACAGCGCTGTGCGCAGCGCTCGGTCTCGTGCCGCTTGCGCTCGCGGCGGGCCAACCCGGCAGCGAACTCCTCGCACCGCTCGCAGTCGTGGTGCTCGGCGGATTGCTCACATCAACGTTTCTCAATCTCATCGTCGTTCCGGCGGGATACGCACTCGTGCATCGCACGAAGGTGCCTTGGTCGGACGTCGGCAAACGCTCATCGCTTGGGCGCGTCGCTCAGGCACTGCGCTTCTCTCGGAGCGGCGCTGGCAACCAAGAGTAGTTTCGTATTCCCTTTTCAGGAGACTCATCATGGCCATTTGCTCGCTCACTCGTATTCTTTCCGCGTTCGTTTTCGTCGGCGCTATTTCGCTCGCTATTTCGCTTGCGGCCTGCGACGACACGAAGCCCGCGACGTCCGCGACGTCCGGTACCGATCATGACCATGACCATGACCATGACCATGACCATGATCATGATCATGCGGGCGATGGCACCCATCACGACGGCGGCACCGCTATCGCGCTCGGCACCAGCACGATCGGGACATTTAGCGCCGTGGCGACGCGCGACGAAGGCACGCTGGCGGCTGGCAAGGACGCCGCGATCGACGTCACGGTGACCGCACCCGCGGGCGTAACCGCAAAGGTGGCAGGCGTTCGATTCTGGATTGGGACCGAGGACGGCAAGGGTTCGGTCAAAGCCAAGGCGGAGGTCGAGGATCCAAAGGAACCAACACGTTGGCACGCTCACGCTGAGATTCCCAGTCCGATTCCGAGCGGCAGCATGCTGTGGGTTGAGATCGAGAACGACAAGGGCGAGACGGTGAAAGGCAGTTTTAGTCTCAAGATGTAATACGGGTTTCTAACACCCAGTGCCGGTCACATCTCAGCGAATGAACCGACGAGGTCAGCTCCTCGCGGATCTATCGCTGTAGAGCTGCATCATCCGCTTACTCTGAGGTGTCTAACAAGTCGCGACAGTTTCGCCGCGACCTGCCCGACGCTCTCCCTATTTCGCTTCGATCCAAAAAACGTCCGCTACTTTCGCGCGGACGAATTCGTTTGAGACTTCATCGAATCGCGCGAGCGCCGAATCGAGCGTCGTGAATGCGCCGCCGCCGGGAAGCGCAGCATCATCTCGCCACCCGACGAGCAATCGACTGTGACCAGAACCCGCGGCGACTGGAAATCCGCGCGCGAGAACCGATTTAATCTCAGCGAATTGCTCGTCGTTCAGCCCGAATCGATTCGGTTGCCACGGCACGATCCAGTGCACCGTGAGCGCGGTGGCCGCTTCGTCGCGCACAAGCGCCGCCTCAGCGGTCGCCGCCGGTGACGGCGCGACTGACGCGTCGAACTGAGCGCGATACGGCATCGCGTCTTCCGAGCAGATCCCGAACCGCGCGAATCCAGCCAACGCGTCGTGAAAATACGCGCCATCGGATGGTCGGCCCGCTGCTTGATTCGCAGCCCAATTCAGAAACTCGACGCTCAAGCGCGAGGCGCGGCCGCGATGCTTCGCGAGTGCGAATTCGATCGCCGCGCACGTCGTGAACACTGAGCATGTGCCGCGCGAACCCTGACCGCGCGGCGGCAAACCGAGCGATGAAAGTGTGTCGCGCAGATCAACGACGCGCGGACTGACCGGCGCGACTGCGGCGGGAGGTTCCGCTGCTCCAGTCGCAGCGCCGGAGCTTGCAGCGGATGCTGGTGCCGGGCTCGCGAAGATCGTGTTCAGCATCGTCGCTAGACGAATACCAGCGGCCGCGAGCTGATCTTCGATGATTCCGATGTGACGGTCATAGTAGATCTCGCCGACGGTGGCATTGGCGGGTAGCTCGCGATAAACGCGCTGCGTGATGGCAAGCGATGCGTTAGCCCAATCCGTTGCGTCGCTCGGAGCCTCCCAATCGGCTCGTTGAGACTTCGTCATCGCCGCGTCGATGTCGTTCGCGAGCTTCGCCCAATCGCCGCGAGTGCGATGTTCGATCAGCGCCGTGTCCCACACCGCATGCAGATTCGTCGATGCGTTGTCGAAGGCCGTCACCGTGATGGAGTTGCCGCCGCGATCGACGGCGAATGAGACGTGCAACGGCTGATGAACGTCGCCGACGAAATGAGCAAGGAACTTCAGCGCTTCGGCGCGCTCGTCTTTCGTTCGCTTCTGATCGCCGACGATTGCGGCATACTTTTTGATCGCTTGAATGACGCACTCGCCAGTCGGGCAGTCGCGCGACAGGTCGACTGTCGTCGCATCGCGCGGCACATTGATGTAGTGCAGCGGCTTCGCCCAGTCGTATGCAGGATTACTCCGAATTTCGTCGGCCCAGTAGCCCGCCGAGGAGAGATCATCATAGCCGAGGAGGTCGACCACGCCGCGTCGCGCTTCGGCTGAGAGATGGTTGGCGGCAATGGCACCGACGATCTGGTGCCCTTGACGCCCCCAGCCGAAACACGGCGCACTCACAGCGAGAAGCAAGACGGCGCAAGCGATTCTTCGGGGGAAGTGCATAAAGATACTTATGGGAAGCGTTCTCGACAGTAGCTTTCGCTCATCACATCCCAGTCCGCCCAGGCATGTCCGCGCCGAAGCGCTCAGCCCGCATGTGCCTGTGGCAGTGGAAGCACGACTCGGTGACGCGAACATACGAAGCTTCAACCGCCGCTTGGTTGCCATCGCGGGCGTCGGCGGCGAGGCGCGACACTGCGGTACGGAACTGCTCCGCAAGCGTTCGATACGCGGCGGTGTCTTGCGCGATGAAGCCCGACTGCTCGCTGATGCGTTTTAGCGCGTCGGCATTACTCGCGACGAGGTCGTAATTGCGCATCGCGACTGCCTCAAGCAATGATGACGACCAAGCCACCTTTGAGCGCATCACAGATGCCATGTCGGGCGGCGGCAGAGCGGGGATGTCTTCAGACTTCATCGCTTCTTTGGAAGGGGTTGCGTCGCGTGCGCGCTGGGTGTTAGCGCTATCGCAGCCCCAACCTGCGAGGAGTGCGGACGTGATCGAGACGGCAGTGAACATTCGCATGGTGCGTCCTCTCCGGAACAAAGCTCTTTAATCTCACTTTAAATGTCGCAGCCCGACATCGGCATCGCGGGCGAGCGGCGCGACATCAATGCCCGAGCCGACAGCGCGCCGCATCCATAGATCGGGCGTCACGCGTCCGATGGAACAGATTCGCTTCGTCTCGCTGGCAAGGTCCTTCCCCCGCATGTGCGAACGAATTTGATGGCTGATCACATGTCCGATCGGATAATCGGGCAGATACAAAGGGTGCCCGATCATGTGCTGGTACGCCGCGAGCAAGTGATACGGATCTGAGCCGAAATCGAGTTCGTAGTACTCGCGCCAGAGATCATCTGCTACCCGCAACACTTCGGTACGGAGCGCTTCAGCATTCGCGCTTGGGTTGGCGTACATCCAGTTCCACACGCGAAGCTCAAGAAGTGCTGGTCCCGCGATCTGACATGCGGACGCGAACGTCTGCACGGCATCGAAGTCGAATGCCTGGGCCTCTTCTTCGGGCGTGAGCAGTCCGAGCACCTTCCGGCCGAGCGACTGATACAGAAACGCGAACGCCTCGGTGCACGCCGTGTTTGGCACGTCGCGCAGCGCCGGACGCGGTGCGAAGCTCGTCGAAATCACTTGCTCAAGCGTGTGACCGAGTTCATGCATTGCGGTGTCAAAGCCATCCCAACCGAGTTCGCCTTCAAGGCTGCTCGTTCGCAGCCACGCGTTGAGTTCGGGAACGCCAGGTCGAACCGCATGGCCCGCACCACGGGCGATCTCGACGTTGATGTGAGCGCCGAAGAACGCCGCGTCGTCGTGCGTGAACCCGAGTCCGCGCAGGAGCTCTGGCAGCTTCCGTTCCAGTCCCTTCGCATCACCGAACTGCTCGCGCACGCGGCGATTCAATTCGTCGATCGGTAACGTTTGGGCAAACTCATCGCAGTAGATATCGAATGGCTCGAGCGCGCGACCGATGCGTCCACGGAGAAAAGCTGCAAGCTTGCGGCGAACCGGAGATGCGAGCAGCTCGACGAGAATCTGTTCGACGTCGTGCTCGGGGATTTCGCGCTCAAGCTCGCACTTGCGGCGGATCGCGGTCGGATACTCCGGGAAAAAACGATCGAACGCGAAGCTCACGTCGCGTCGTGCGAGCCACTGCTCGTAGCGCACAAGGCCGACAGTTTCGCCATCCGTCTCGATGACCGGCTTTCCGCCGAGCGTGTTGCGGGCGGGATCCCAATCAGCAGCGGCCGCAGCGTCGCTCGGACTCTGCATGACCGCGAGCGGAATCGAGCCGTCGACATGTCGGGCCATCGTCCATGCGAGAGCGCGCTGGAGTGACAAGCCGTCGGCATCGGCGTACCCCGACTTCATCGCCTCGCGAATCAGCCAGTGGGCGACGAGCTTGCGTCCGGGGTCGAAGCGGCGCTTCCCGCTGGCGTCGACCAGCGTGTCGACCGGAACGTGGAACTCTGACACGAATCGGTTTGCACGATGGGCGACATCACGCGCGCGATCGTTCAACTCCTTGGGAATACGCGGCGGAAAGCTCTGCGCGATACGAACCTCAGCCCACTGATCGACGCTCCAGCGGTCGCCTTCGGCCAACATGCGATCGAGTACGGGGCGGTCGCAATTCAGGAGCCCGACAAAGGCGAGCTTTTGCCGGTACCACTCATCGGAGAGGTCGGGGGCTGGATCGAAGGTCGCTAACACATCGTCAATCGCGTCGACGCGATCGATCCGAAGATCGGTGTAGCGGCGGAGGTGGCGGCGGAGCTCGTACAGGTGGCTACTAATCCACGCGACGCCCGATTCGAGGCGATCGACGAGCGCGGCATGCGCGTTCGCAGGCACGAAGTGCTCGACGCAAAACCGCGTCAGCGCGGTCTCGTCGCCGTCGGCGTCGGTCCAGCGTTCCGCGACGCGTCGAACGCCCGCTTCGGCTCGCGCCTGCTCCGCGACGCCGTGATGAGCGACGATCGCGTCGACAATTGGTCCATGGTCGGACGACGGAGGGTGCGGCGCGATGATCGTGCTCATGGTGTGCTCAGGATCTTCTTGATGCTGGGTGTGATTGCATCCGCCCAGAGTTGATATCCCTTAGGCGAGAGATGCAGGTAATCGGGCATGATTTCCTGCGTGATCGCGCCGTCCGGTTGTACGAATGCTGCACCAAAATCGAGGAAGGTCACCCGCTCGCTGGGGTGGCGAACGGCGAACGCCTCAAGCGATTGGTTGATCTCGCAGATCTCGCCGCGCATCGGATTGAACTGATCGCCCCGTGGAAAAATGCCTAACAATAGAACGGTGGCCTTGGGAGACTGCGCGAGAATCGTGTCGACGACTGTTCGAATGCCCAAGGCGGTTTGCGCGGCCGTGCTTGAGCCGTGGCCGAGATTGTTCGTCCCAATCATGAGGACGACGCACTTCGTGTTGAGGCTGGTGAGCGGCGCTTCCTCAAGCCGAAAGAGCACATGCTCGGTTCGATCGCCGCCGACGCCAAGATTGAGGATTGCCGGCGCGAGCGGCGCTATGTCAGTCGCCCAGACCTGCTTGCCGCTTGTCTCCCAGCCTTCAGTGATTGAGTCTCCCACGAAGACCAGCGGCACCGTGCCCTTCGCGTCGCTGGCGCGCCGGATCACCTCGCCCTGACGCCCAAGCTTCCAGTCGGCGCTGCGCGAAACGGGAGTGATCGATGCCGGGCGAGCTTCGGGTGCCGGTCCCTGTTTGTCTTGCGGGAGCGTGAACGCGAGGGCTGCGGCCAAGGCAAGGGGGGCGATGACCATGAGGGCGATTCGGCGTGCGATGGGCATCTTCATAGCGTAATGGCTTTGTGAACGACTTGACACATGAGTGCTGGCAGTCCGCCCCGGACTCCACAAGGTTTGCTATCGTCGCGCGCATGCGCTCGCTCATGATCGCCGTCCTCCTCTCGACAGCATCGCTCTCGGGCTCGTTCGTCGCTGGCTGTGCGGCGCAGGCCTCAGAGAACTTCTACGCCTTGCGCGACGGTATGTCGAAGGAAGCCGTTCGGGAGTTGCTCGGAGCGCCGAGTTCGACGTGGCCAGGAGATGAGGGCACCGAGCGATGGCAGTACGGTGACTCCCTCTCGAGTCTCGCGACGAGCGGCGTGTTTCGCGACGCGGACACCGCGCGCGTTTGGGCTGTGTGGTTTGACGTTGACGGGAAAGTGACCGCGTTCGCTGAGCCGGATTGGAAGCGGCAGTGAGCATCGCGACTCGACTGGCCCACGGCTCTCTTTCATCTGTTGCTCTTCAAACGCGCGATATATGACCCTTTCAGCACCGCTCGTCGTCGACTTTGATAGCACGATCATCCGTTGCGAGGCTCTCGATGAGCTCGCCAAACTTGTCCTCGCGCGCTCGCCCGATCGCGACACGATCGTTGAAGAGATCGAAGCGACAACCCGCGCCGGCATGGATGGAACGATTTCCATCACGGAATCACTTGAGCGCCGCCTAGCTCTGTTGTCGATCCGCCGAGCCGATCTCGACACCCTCGTGCGCACGCTGCTGCGGAGCATCACGCCGAGCTTCAAGCGCAATCGCGCGTTCCTCAAGCGGCATGCCGACTCTATTCACATCATCACGAGCGGGTTTCGAGAATACGTCGTGCCAGTAATCGAGTCGTTGGGTCTGCGCGCTGATCAGGTGCATGCGAACACGTTCACGTTTGATCCGAAGGGCTTGGTGACCGGGTTCGATCGCAAGTCGCCGCTTGCGAAGGCGGGTGGGAAGATCGAGGCGCTCAAGCTCCTTCGCCCCTCGGCACTCGTCGATGCCATTGGCGACGGGATGACCGACCTTGAGATGAAGCAGTCCGGGCTCGTGCGCCACTTCTATGCGTTCACGGAGAACGTCGAGCGCCCGAGTGTGGTCGAACTCGCGGATCGCGTGATCCGAAGTTTCGACGAGTATCTCTACGTCAATCGCTTCCCAGGCAAGACATCGTTTCCCAAGAGCAAGATCCAAGTTCTGCTGCTGGAGGCGATTCATCCGGACGCGGTCGAGGCGTTCAAGTCGGAAGGCTACAGCGTCTCTACGCTCTCTGACGCGCTCGACGAAGACGAGCTCGTCAAGCACGTGAGAGACGTGTCGATCTTGGGTATCCGCTCGAAGACGCGCGTGTCGGAGCGCGTGCTCGCAGCTGCTGAGCGGTTGCTCGCGGTGGGAGCATTCTGCATTGGTACCGAGCAGATTGCGTTGCCGGCTGCGTCGCAGCGCGGCGTCGCCGTATTCAACGCGCCGTACTCGAACACGCGCAGCGTCGTCGAGCTTGCGATCGGCGAGATGATCATGCTGCTTCGCCGCTCTTTCGACGGGTCGGCGGCACTGCATCGCGGCGCTTGGCAGAAGACTGCGTCGGGCTGCTATGAGATCCGAGGTAAGAAGCTTGGCATCGTGGGCTACGGGAACATCGGCTCTCAACTGTCGGTCATCGCCGAGTCGCTCGGACTTGAGGTTCACTACTACGACGTCGTTGAAAAATTAGCGCTTGGCAATGCTCGGCGCGCTGCGAGCCTGAAGGAACTCCTTGCGAAGGTCGACATCGTTTCGATTCACGTTGACGGCCGCGCGAACAACAAGGAGCTCATTGGCGACCGTGAGTTCGCGTTGATGAAGAAGGGTGTCATCTTTCTGAACCTTGCTCGCGGCTCGATCGTCGATGTTGACGCGCTGGCCCGCGCGGTGCGCAGTGGGAGGGTTGGCGGCGCTGCAGTCGACGTGTTTCCCCTCGAACCCAAAAGCAACAAAGACCCGTTCGTCACGCCGCTACAGGGATTGCCGAACGTGATTCTGACGCCGCATATCGGTGGCAGCACGCTTGAGGCGCAGCAGAACATTGGCACGTATGTCGCTTCACGATCGATCGACTACGTCAACTCGGGCAACAGTTTCGGCAGCGTCAACCTTCCGCAGATCCAACTGCCGAACCTGCGCGGCGCGCACCGGTTCCTTCACATTCACCGCAACGTTCCTGGCATCTTGGCGAAGATCAACAGCGTCTGCGCCGCGAACAAGATCAACATCTTGGGGCAGTATCTGAAGACGACCGAGGAAATCGGCTACGTCATTATCGATGTCAACAAGCGCCACGACGAGCGAGTGACGGAGGAGTTGAAGCGCATCCCCGAGACAATTCGCTTCCGCGTGTTGTATTGACGCGAATGTTGCGGCCCAACTGACGAAGACGCATGAAAAACGGGCGGACCTTGCGGACCGCCCGTTGAGCGTGTCATTCGTTCACGCGGCTGTGTAGCGGGCAGTTAGCCAGCCGCCATCTTCTTCGCCTTCTCGCGAGCATCCTCCAGCGAGCCGACGTACATGAACGCACCTTCCGGCAGGTCGTCGCCTTCGCCCTTGCACAGGCGCTCGAAGCTGTCGATCGTCTCTTCCAGTTTCGTTGTAACGCCAGGGTAGCCGGTGAAGATCTGAGCGACATAGAACGGCTGCGAGAAGAACCGCTCAATCTTTCGCGCGCGGCTCACGGTCAGCTTGTCTTCTTCGCTCAACTCGTCAACGCCCAAGATGGCGATGATGTCTTGAAGATCCTTGTAGCGCTGCAGAATGCCCTGCACCTGGCGGGCGACGTTGTAGTGGCGATCGCCAACGACCTGCGGGTCGAGGATGCGCGACGTCGATCCAAGCGGATCGACGGCGGGATAAATGCCCTTCTCGGCGATCTTTCGCTCCAGCACGATGAACGCGTCAAGGTGAGCGAACGTCGTGGCGGGTGCGGGGTCGGTGAGATCGTCGGCGGGCACGTAGATAGCCTGCACGGACGTGATGGCACCTTGTCGCGTGGAGGTGATGCGCTCCTGAAGCGCGCCCATCTCGGTTGAAAGGTTCGGCTGGTAGCCGACGGCGCTGGGCATTCGGCCGAGAAGCGCGGACACTTCGGAACCCGCCTGGGTGAAACGGAATACGTTGTCCACGAACATCAGCGTCTCTTTGCCGCTGGCGTCGCGGAACTCTTCCGCCATGGTCAGCGCAGAGAGCGCGACGCGAAGTCGCGCGCCTGGCGGCTCGTTCATCTGGCCGAACACCATCGCGACCTTGTCGAGAACGTGCGCCGTCTTGCCCGCCGAATCGGTGTACTCGGCTTCCTGCATTTCGAGCCAGAGATCGTTGCCTTCGCGAGTGCGCTCGCCGACGCCTGCGAACACCGAGTAGCCACCGAAGTTTCGGGCGACGCGGGCGATCATCTCCTGGATGACGACGGTTTTGCCGACGCCCGCGCCACCGAAGAGTCCGATCTTGCCACCGCGAACGAAGGGGCAGAGGAGATCGATGACCTTAATGCCGGTTTGAAGGATTTCGGTTTTCGGATTGAGCTCAACGAAGGCTGGCGCCGAGCGGTGGATCGGGCGTCGCTGCGGAGCAGTCACAGGGCCGCGCTCGTCGACGGGTTCACCGAGCAGATTAAACACGCGGCCGAGGACGCCTTCGCCGACCGGAACGGTCACTGGGCCGCCGGTGTCGACACATGGGTCGCCACGCTTCAGGCCGTCAGTTGACGCCAGGGCGACGCAGCGCACTTCGCCGCCGCCCAAGTGGCGTGCAACCTCGCCCACGAGCCGCGTCTTGGTGCCGCGCATGTCGAAGTCGATGGTGACGGCGTTGTAGATCTGCGGGAGCGAGTCCTCAGGGAACTGCGCGTCGAAGGTGGAGCCGATGACCTGACTGATCGTTCCGGTAGCGGGCATGAAAGGTGTCCGACCTCAGTAGTCCGCCACGAGTGTGGGCGGCGCGTGGCGTGGAGAGATGGCAAGAATGACGAGAATCGAGGCAGCGAAAAGAGTGGGGAGGATAACGGACGACCGTGGCCCTCTCAAGGAACGTGCGAATAGATGGGTAGTAGCCTGCCGGGCTTTCGCCACGGGCTGCTACGCGCGGGTGTCAATCGACGCACCCAATGCGACCTTGGTAGCGATCTCGATTCGATCGGCCGCGCGGGTGTACATCGCGAACGCACTCTGCGGCGAAAGCGTCGGGGCGTTGCTCGGGTCGGCGGGCACCCTGACTGTGCCCGCGATGAGACGAGCGTCGACCCGGGTCGGCGGTGCCGCGTTCGCGGGCGGGGACGGCTGCACCGGGCGTCGCACCCCATAGGCCTTCGCGGCCTGCGCGGGGATCGAAAAAGGGAGCGGTCCGCTGATGTCCACGACGGGACGATACCCGAAGCGGGAGGCTCTTTCCGTCGATCGACTGAGTTCTCTCGTTCTGCGGGCGGACGAGGAGGGCGGAGGACGCCGAGCTAGGCTTACGCGGGCCTGCGGAGTTCGCTGTCGTCGGCAAGCGACTCGAGCATCGCGGAGAGTTCGAGGAGTCGCAGGTCCTCCTGCATCTGGCTCCACAACTCAACTTCGGGACGGTCGCGCAGTAACTGAAACAGTGTTGCCCGAGTCGCGTCGACTTGGCGCCGGGCGATGGGGTTCACCTTCGAACGGATCGCGCCAAGGCGCTCGACGAGGTCGTCGTACACCACGATTTGCACGAGTCGGTCTCGAGCGGCGACGTCTTCGAACGGGGTGTTCACAATCGAGGCGATCGTTGTCGCGGAGGTGTGCAGCGCCTGAGTTTCCGCATCGCTCAACATGATGATCGCGCGTGGCTCGACGGCGCGCGTCGAGTCGCGCGGCGGCTGCGGTGGGCCTTGTACGTCTTCGGGGAGCGTCTCCCACTCGCCGTCGTTCACGAGGTTGCTTGGCGCGTCAACGCTCCGGTCACGGCTCGCGCGCACGACAACGAAGAGCGCTGCTCCGAGGACGATCGACGCCGCGGTAGCCAGCAGACCGAGCGATCGGTACAAGCGAAGTGAGTGCATCTGGCGGCGACGTCGAGTGCGGTCGAAAACACCCTGTTCGAACGAAGAAGGAAGCGGAATCGCTTCGGCGACCTTCTCGGCGAACACCGGGTCACGAGCGGCCAAGAGTCGGATCGCCGAGTCGGTGCGCTCTGCTGACTCAAGGAGTGCCCGGCACGATGTGCATTCGATGAGATGCCGATCCGCATTGGTGCGCTCAGCCATCTCAATCTCGCCGTCCAGATAGGCGGAGAGCATTACCTTGAAGTCGGTGCAGTCGTAGCGAGCCATGATCGAATCCTTGCAAGCAGAGGCTGGAAGCGTAAGGGCGAGTGTCGGCAGTTCACCGAGCGAGCGGAGCGCGAGTTACGCCTCGCGATAGCGGTTGATGTCGTAGGTCGAGGGAGTTTGTGCTTTCCGGTCGAATGAGGCATCGAGTTCGCCAAGCAGCGCGAGGCGAGCGCGATTCAACCGGCTCATCACCGTGCCGACGGGGACGCCGAGATGTTCGGCGATCGCCTCGTAGGACATCTCTTCGTTGACGCGAAGCATCAGCATCGCGCGTTTGTCCGGCTCAAGTCGTGAGAGCGCCCGTTCAATCCGGCTCAAATCCTCATCGCGTTCGAGCGCGCGTTGGGGAGTTGCCTCGCGGTAGTCCTTGTCGTAGCCGAAGTCGTCGGGAAGCGCGCCGGGTCGTTTGTCACGATGGAGCGCATTGATCGCTAGGTTCGTGACGGTTGTTCGAAGCCAACTCGAGTACGCGGGCTCACCCGCGTCGGGCGGCTTCTTCCAGAGCCTGACGAATGCCTCTTGGACGAGTTCCTCGGCGCGGTGGCGGTTGCGGCAAATGCTCGCTGCGTGGGCGATGAGGCCTGGGCCAAGTCGCTGCATCCAGAGGCTGAGGCTCTCGTCCGAAACGGTGGGGTTCATAGTGGGAGCAACCGATGACGATCGAGACTGACGATCGCCGCAGGCGATGGAGCATTCGACCGCACGTCGACCCCGGGTGCAGCATTCGATTCCGAGGCGGCTGAACCGGATTCTGCGCGAGGGTGGTGCGGTAACGAGTCCACGGGCGCGTCCGCTAAGCGAGTCGCGGGCTGCTACGGTGCCCCGCGGCCGAACGCCTTCGCCATTTCGTCCTGGGGCGTCGCATAGTTGTCTAGTTTGGGGTCCCGATCGAGGATTTGCGGGGTTTTCACAGCGCCGACGAAGCCGCCGAGGAGACTCTTTGCCGCTGGCAATTCGAGCGACCACCACAGATTCGACTCGATGGCGATACCAGCGGGCTCGGCACCCGCCGCAGCGACCGAAAACTGCTGCATCGCTCCAGGCTCCCAAGTGATCAAGTTCGAGATGATCGTGACGTCGGTCGGCGGACAGCGGCCCTTCGGGGTCGCGGCAACCTCCCACGCTGCGCCCGGAGACAGAACGGTGTTGGCGCGCACGACAACAGTTCGACACGACCCGAACGCCGCGAAGCGCTGAGGGCGATCGCTGACGCAGTGCTCGACTGTGACGTTTTCGGCGAGTGAAGGAACCGGCGTCGTCGCGTCACGAGTTGTGCCCTCGATAGCCGGAACCGCCTCGGTGTCAGCAATCCCGACAGCGACGGCGATCCCGATTCCGATGCCGAACTTGCAGCGCTCGACGCGGACACCGCTGCTACCGCCGTCAATCGCGACGCAGAACCGGTCTGGGGTGTTGGCACCGCCCACCCATTCCGACGCCGTGATGCTGATGTCGCGCGAGGCGTGAACGTGGATGCCAGCGCGGTGCCACGATTCGATGCGGCACCGTTCGACCGTCACACGGTTCGCGTGGTCGATTCGGATCGCGTCCTTCTCGCCCCGTTCACCGGTCTTCGCGACGTACACCGAGCGCAACACGATGTCTTCGGCGGGCGCCGCGTCCGTGCCCTCGATCACGACTCCGGCGCGCTTGGCGTTGAGTACGACGACGGACTCGATCTTCACGTGGCGCGGGCTTTTGAGCAGAATCCCAACGTCGTCGGCTTCGATGGTGATCGGCACCCGAATATCGGCCGGGCGGATCCAAATTGGCTTTCCCGCCTCGCCCGCCAACCCGTCGAGTGTCGCGCCCCGATGCTTGCCGGGCATCAAGATGATCTCGTCGCCAGGCTGCACCTTCGAACTCAGCTTCGACCAGTCGTCGCCGGCGCGTACGAGATGTTGAGCTGCGGCGGCGGGTTCGGTTGCAGACCAGCCCACGACGCCCACCAGTGCGAGGCGTGCCGCGAGGTTGGCGGGGTGGCTTTGGTTCATCTCGTGGCGACCAGATCTTCAGACAGCCCGCCAGCCGCGGGCTACGTCGCGGCGAGGAGCGTGTCGAGTGTTGTGGGCACTGTGACACGCAGCAAGGAAGTGCGCTCGGGAAATCTCGCAATCCAACGCTGGAGTCGCGCGGGCATGAGAGCAGTGTCGCCAGTTCGCAGGCGAAGTGCGCGTCCGTCCGGACCCATGAGATCGGCTTCGCCCTCCGTAACGCACCAGATAACCGGTGCACCGTCGGTCACGATCGAAAGCTCCGCTGCCGGACGAAGCTCGATAGACTCGATCGCGAAGAACTTCGTGCGGCAGAGCACACGCGTGACCGACGTTGGCGTCTGGATCGCGTGCACCGTCTTCCGCCGAACGATGCCGGGACAGCCATCCTCTTGGTTCAGTCCGAACCGCATGCAGCGGCGTGCCTGCTCGACATGCAGAGGGCGCGCTGGATCACCGCGATCCCAATCGAAGACGCGAAACGTTGTGTCCGACGGCGTCTGCACCTCGGCCACCAAGATGCCAGCGCCGAGCGCATGACAAATTCCGCTCGGAAGGTAGATGCAGTCGCCGCGTTCGACCGGCACCGCCACGAGATGTTGCACGACGCCGTCACCATGGAAATCAACCTCTCCGTGGCCGACCGATCCGTTCGACAGCTTGGCGAAGAATCGCTCCGGCGTGACTTCTGGTCGAACTCCGCGGTACAGCACCGCACCCGGCTGCGCGTCGAGAACAACCCAGGCTTCGGTCTTCAGATGCGCCCCTCTGACCGCGGCGGCATAGGCGGCATCGGGATGGACCTGTACCGAGAGGTGCTCCGCTGCATCGAGGAACTTGACGAGGAGCGGAAAGCGTCCCTCCGGGCTCGGCTTCGCGAGCCCGAGGATCGCGTCTGGATCCGCATGCATCAATTCACCGAGTGTGCGCCCCGCGTAAATGCCGCATGCGACGCGGCTTCTCCCATCGGGGATTGAGTCGGGTAGATCAGCTACTTCCCAACTCTCACCGATTCGGCCGCCAGCGGGGACTCGTTTCCCGAGTCGGCGCATTCGATCGCCGCCCCACGCTCGCGGCTTCATCAACGGCTCGAAGAGGAGTGGTTCAATTGCACCCATGCGCGGCACCTAGCCTCGAACAACCTAACAGAGCATTACATGAGATAGCCCGGCTTGCGATGCCAACGGGCTCATCGAGGCGAGTTGCGCGGCGGGACTGCGGTCAGATTGCCATGCCTGAGATCTTCGCCTCAAAAACGATCTTGTCGTTGACGATTCCTTGGGCGAAGCAGGAAAATCGTCGCCGGTTCGACGTGATCTCTTTAGCGAGCAGATACAGCGTGTCGCCTGGCACGACTTGGCCGCGGAATGCAGTCTCGTCGCATCGAGTGAATCCGATGAACGGAAGGTCCGGGTACTTCGTCCGCTGGAGAAAACTCGACACCTGAGCTCCCGCCTCGATTTGCAGCACCCCGGGAAAGAGCGGCCGACCAGGGATGTGGCCGGGCACCCAGAACTCGTCGTGCCGAACGAACTTGACTCCCAGCACCTCGGTCAATTCTGAGTTGCACCAGATGATGTGATCGAGGTGCCGCATGTGCCCCGCCTGCGGGTTCACTCGTCCGACGCCTGCTCCGTCGGCGAAGACAGCGGACTTTTCGATCCCTGAGATGTCGAAGAGTTGTTGGACAGGCACAGGGTGGTGTGTCTACGAAAACCGTGTCTAGGAAATCTGCAGAACTGAACCGGGCGGGCAGGGAAACAGACGGCCGAGTTACGAATCGGCCGAGCGCGACACCGGATCGAGGAGTGCTCGACCGGGCGGAGCGGCCATTGCCTGAATCGCAGACATTCCGCGAGCGAGGACAAGTGCCGCTACGCCCGATGCGAGCGAATTACGCCTTCGGCTTCGGCGGAACGGACGGCTTGGCCGCCGAGGCGGTCTTGCCGGGGGTTGCGGGAGCCGGCTCCACTTCTCGCGCCGCGAGGATCGCCACGCGCAGCTCCTGAGCAGCTTGGCGAACGTCTTGCATTGCTTTCCGAACCCGAGTGCCCGCAGCCTTGTTGCCGCCAGCGGCCTTCTTCACGTCATCTTCAGCTTCGTGTACCAACTTGACGAGTCGTTCATACGCTTCCATGAGATCCCACCTTCCGTTCTTCTTATGGGTGGTGCGAAGGCCGCAAGATACCGCCTGGCGCGGCCTCCAGTGCGAATCGAGGCCTTTCTTCTCGCGAGGGAAGAGCGGAAACTCATCGCGGGGAGTCTTGGTTATTGGACAGAATGAAGGGGACGAAGCTGCTTCACGAGCGAGAGGCAAGCTCTAAACTTGGGGTCCGCAGCGTCTCCGAGCAGTTCATAGGTCGCCCCGAGCGCGCCCGAGAGCGCCGCCCCGGCCGCCACCATTCGTTCGATCGCGTAGGGCACTTGGTCAGCAGCTCCGCTGGCGATCGCGTCCGTCACTAGGAACACCTGCCGACCCTGCGCAAGGAGATCGAGCGTCGTTTGCAAGACGCAGACGTGCGCTTCAACGCCACAGACGAGCACCGAACCAACGCCAAGCCGATCAAGCGTCGCAATGGTCTCGGGCACAACCGCTGAGAACTTAGTCTTCTCGATGACCGGAGTGGTCGGGCGTATCCGCGCCAAAATTGGGGCCGCGCTCCGACCCAACCCTTGTACGTACTGTTCGGTCACGACTGCGGGCATGCCGAGTTCAGCGGCGACATCAAGAAGTATGCCGCAGTTGTGGGCGACGGCCTCTCCGCACGCGATCGTCGGAAGGAGTCGCTCCTGAACGTCGATCACAAGCAGGGCGACGCGGTCTCGGCGCAAGCGGGGGATCGGCATCGTCAGACCTTCAAGATGGGATTGTCTTTCAGCAGCGCGCCGTATCGACGGCGGATCGGTTCAATGACATCGTGGACGAAGCGATCGACCTGCTCGGCGCTTCGACCAGTGGCCGATCGCGCATCGCACACCGCGCGAAGGTCGACGCGTGCGAAGAGCGGATCTTTTGCGAGGCGATCAAGCAAGTCATTCGGCGCTCCGTCGCGCTTGATAGCGATTCCGGCAGCCAGGCTATGGACGCGAATTCGTTCGTGCGCCTCTTGGCGATCAGCGCCAGCCTTCGCAGCGGCAAGCATGAGATTCTCGCTCAGCATGAATGGCAACTCTGCGTCGAGATGCATCGCGATCATGCGCTCGTGCACGACAAGCCCACCGCACACATTCGCCATGATGTCGAGCGCTCCGTCGAGCGCGAGAAATGCTTCAGGAATCGATAGACGCCGATTCGCGCTGTCGTCGAGTGTGCGTTCGAACCACTGCGTCGCAGCGGTGTCGTAGCCGTTCTGGGCGAGTGCGATGACAAATCGCGCGAGTCCGGTTGCACGCTCGCAGCGCATCGGATTGCGCTTGTAGGGCATAGCGCTCGATCCGATCTGTTCCGACTCGAACGGTTCTTCGACTTCCTTCTGGCTCGCAAGCAGCCGCAAATCGTTGCAGCTCTTGTGCACGGCAGTTGCAGCAATAGCGAGCGATGAGAGAAGCTGTGCATCGACGATGCGCGGATAGGTCTGTCCGCAGACGTCGTTGCACGAAGCGTCTGGCCAAGCGGCGAGCGCGCCGAGTCGTCCGACGAAGAGCGCTTCAAGTCGATCGACTCGGTTCACATCGCCGTCACAGAGACCAAGGAAACTTGCTTGTGTTCCAGTCGCTCCGCGCAACCCTTTGAGGCGGAGCGAGGCGCGACGCGACTCGATGTCGGCGAGTGCAATGGTGAAGTCTTGTGCCCAGAGCGTCGCCCGTTTCCCCACTGTCGTCGGCTGCGCTGGCTGGTAGTGCGTGTATCCGAGCGTCGGAAGGTCGCGGTATTGCGACGCGAAGTGACCGAGCCGATCGACAACGCGCGCGAGCTTGCGAGCGACGACGCTAAGTGCATCGCGGAGGATCAGAATGTCGGCGTTGCAGACGATGTCTTGGCTCGTCATCCCGAGGTGGATGATGGGGCGTGCTTGTGGCGCGACGTCGCCGAGCGCGTGCACATGAGCCATCACGTCGTGACGCAGCGTCGCCTCATATCTTGCCGCAGCATCGAAATCGATGTCGTCAAGATGTGCCCGCAGTTCGCTCAGCTGCACTTCACTGATCGGAAGCCCGACATCGCGCTCGCTCTCCGCGAGCGCGAGCCAGATGCGGCGCCAGAGGGAGAATTTTCGCCGAGCGCTCCACAGCGTGCGCATTTCCACGCTCGCGTTGCGAGTTTCGAGAGGTGACTGGTAGCTGTCGTGCGGCGATGTCATCTTAGATCTGAACCTTGCGTTCCTCGCCGCGCAGTGCGCGTGCGATGTTTCCACGATGCTTCCACGTGACGAGCAGAGTGATGGCGATCGATACGACGAGTACAGGAGCGGCCGCGCGAAATGCAGCACTTCGGTCGGCTGCGAGAGACGCGATGATCGCGACGGTCAGCGGAATGGCGGTCGCAGCGATGATGCTTGCGATGGACACCATGCGCAGCATCTTCACGCAGACGACCCACACCATCAGCGCGGTCAGCGTCGGGATTGTCAGCGGGGTCCACATTGCGACAAACGCGCCGAATCCCGTCGCAACACCCTTTCCGCCCTTGAAGCCGATCCAAGGGCTGAACATGTGCCCGAGAAGCGCACACACGCCGGTTGCGAGCCAGAGCCAGATAGTCGTGGGGTCGAGCGATGACAACGGCTGTCCAAGCAATTCGTGTAACCATCCCGCAGTGAGTACTGGCACCGCGCCCTTCAGCGCGTCGAGCCCGAAGCACGCGAATCCCCAGCGGTGGCCAAGGACGCGCCCGACGTTCGTCGCGCCAATGTTGCCAGAGCCTTGCTTGCGTATGTCGATTCCTTTCGCCGCAGCGATGAGGAATCCGAACGGGACGCTCCCGCAGGCGAAGGCAAAGAGTAGGAGTATGGGCCAGGGCATCGAGCGGTACGCGGCGATGGCAATTGAGTCGCAGGACGCGTCAGTTTCTGCGATTCTCCATGGTTTCGCCAATGAAGACACGCGGCGCTACGAATCCGGTTGGAACCGAGCGCGTTCTCAAGGAAGAGAATGGTCGCGGCGTCTATCTCGTACGCGACGAGAGCGGCCGTCGCACGCTTGTGAAGCGTTGGCCTGCGACGCCGTGGGAACTCTTCAAGTGTGGGCTTGGCATCGCGCAAGCCCAGCGGCAGCTGCGGGGCGCGCGACGGCTCAGCGCCGCGGGCGTGGCGACTCCGGCCGCGCGGGGGCGAGCGCGGTTGGTGCGGGCGGCGCGACTCGTCATCGAGATACGACTCGATTGGATCGAGGGCGAGTCGTTGCTGGAGCGACTCACCCACGCCGATGATGCCGAACAGCGCCGCCTTGCTGGCGAGACGACGGAGACTCTTCGCCGCATCGCTGCCGCTGGATTGTTTCATCGCGACGCGAAACTGTCGAACTTCATCGTGAGTAGCGAGGGCTTACTCGTCGCGATCGATCCTGTCGGCGTGCGCCGTTCGCGCGATGTCGCGGAGGAGCGCGAACGCTCGAGGGCGTCACTCGCCTGCGAACTCAGCGCGACCGAGCGCGCGCGGTGTGCGGAGTTTTTGCGCGGTGCGAGCGGGGCGTAAATCGAAGCCAGTTGGATTAACGCTCTAGCGTTGCGTTCGTTCTCAGCATTGCATCGACCGCCGCTACAACGTCGCCAACGCTGATCCGATCGATCGCGCAGAACTCAGGCCGATCGTCGGCGACGAGTTCCTCTGGTAGAAATGGCTCGGCCACAATGAGTCGCTCTGGTACTCCAGCCAGAATTGTCCAGCGATGATCGGTTGGCCCAAAGAGCGCAACAGTTTTCACGCGAAATGCTGCGGCGAGATGGCGCGGGCCGGTGTCATTCGTCACGACAATTGCCGCGCCGGAGATGACCGCCTTGAGCGCCCCGAGGTCGATTCCCCGCGCGGAAAGGTCAACGATGTCTTCGCTCGACGCGCCACGCATCGCGTCTATCACGGATCGCTCGTTCGGGCTGCCAGTGGCGACGACTGCGAGTCCGTGCCGTCTCGCGAGGTGTTCCGCGACGCGCGCGAATCGGTCTGCGGGCCAGCGCTTCTGCTCGCGACTGCCGCCGGGGACTAACACTGCATACTCCGATGGAACACCGGACAACACCATGGTTCCGGCGGCGCGCTCGGCGTCAGTGAGGGCAAGTGCGGGCGCGCGATCTCGAATGGTGATGCCAAGCCCACGCTCAACCAGATCGCTGTAGTAGTCGACTGTCGATGCAGGCGAGCCGCGCGGTGGAGGCTCGATCGCCTGCGTCAGTAGGCGCCCGCGTCCGTCTCGGGCATAGCCGACGCGGCGAGGGATGCCTGCGAAGCGAGCGGCGAGCGCCGTCCTAAAAGAATTGGGAAAGAGCACGGCACAATCGAAACGTCGGCGTCGCAGCGCCGCGCCTCGTCGGATCGGACCGAAGACTCCGGCCATTCGATCGACAATGATCTCGTCGAAAAACGGCAAGCCAGCGAGCACCTGATCGATGCCGGGTCGGCAGAGGAGCGCGATGTGCGTCCCGTGCCACGCAGCGCGCAGCGCGCGGAACGCCGCGCTCGCCATCACGGCGTCGCCGACCCACGACGGCGCGACGACGAGCGCTCGCTTCGGCACGCTCGTCGCGAGTGCCGCCATCACGTCGGTGCTCCCCAAAGCGGCATGCCGAACTTCCGTTCGTGCCACGCATCCGTCACGCGACGCAACTCCGCAGCGAAGCCAATGGCGACGAGCTGCGGGCCTTCGAGCATCGCAGTGACTGACTCGTCGTCGCTCTCCAGCGAGATCAATCGAACGCCAGTGCGTTCGGCGATCGCCTCGGCGGTGGCACGCACCATGCGACTGATGTCAGGGTCGACAAGCGGTAGTGAAATGGTCGCGCCAGGCAGTGCCCGGAGCGTGATCGTAGATCGTGGCGCAGAGCCGTGCATCGAGTCGTTAGTGCCGATCGAACAGCAGAATCGCGATCGTTGCGAGTTGTGAGAGCAGCGCCCATCCGAGCCAGCGGCCGAACTGGGAGAGATCGGTGAGTTCGATCAGTGCGAAGGTGGCGCACACGAACGTTGCGAGTTGAAGCGCTGCTGCTGTGATGCGCAGCGGGCCGAATTCACCACGGCGACCTCGATCGTTCCGTACTTCCTCGACCAATTCAAGAAGCGCTCGACGCAGCGGCTCAAGCGCGGTCTTCGCGGCGCGGGTTTTCTTGTGCGACTTGAGTCGCCGCTTCTTCCCGTCGGGATTCCCGCGTCGCGTCGATTCCATCGCCATCATCGTCGTGACCGAAGAGGTTCGATCGTCGGGGCGCGGTTTCAATTCGAGCTGGCTCGCCACGCGCATCGCAGCACGCCGGGTAGCGTCTGTGGGATCGGCGAGTTGGTGCGACAGAATGAGTTCGACGGCCTCAGCGAACGTTCTCGTCGTGAAATCAGGTGCAACCTCCGGCGCGTCAATGCCACCAACCAGAATTGTCCGCACGCCTGCGGCGCGGCCCGCGGCAACATCGCGAGCCTGATCGCCAATCATCCATCCGTGATCGAGATCGAGTGCGAGATCTTGGGCCGCCTGAAGCAACATGCCCGCTTGAGGCTTGCGCCACGGGTGCTCGCGTCGATACTCCGCGACGGTCGCTTCCGGATGGAACGGACAATAGTAGAAGCGGTCGAGAACGCGCTGTCCGCCCGTCTGATCGTCTACGAGCTGCGCGATGCGCGCGTGCACGCGATCGACGTCGGCCTCGGTGTAACGCCCCCGCGCGACCCCGCCTTGATTCGTCACTACCACGAGCCGAAATCCCGCGTCCTTCAGCTTCTTCAAACCGTCGGCAGCGCCAGGGAGGATACGAACCTGCGCCGGATCACCAAGATCGCCGTCATTCGCGATGAGCGTATTGTCGCGGTCGAGAAAGACGATGGGATCCACAGAGAGTCCTTCCACGTTTAGTACAACTATGTTAGTTCCACACGAATTGCATCAGACTACGACGGCGGCGGAGGGAAACCTGGTGCGGGTTTCGGCGTAGTCGCCGAAGCAGGTGCCGATAGCGCGGGCCGCCGCGATGAGCGGATGATCGGGAGGTACGAGCCGCTGTTTTCCTGCACAATGCAGTAAATCCACGTCGCTGAACAAGTTGTTCTCGCGCACGATCATTCGACCGACGCCGCCGCGCATGAGCGTTTCGATGGCCCAGTAGCCGAAGTTGGTGCCGAGGATGCGATCGGCGGCGATGGGCGTTCCGCCACGTTGCGTGTGACCAAGCACCGTGGTGCGCGTCTCCGCGCCGGTCCGCTGCTCGATGGCAGCCGCTACCTGCTGTCCGATGCCGCCGAGGCGCACCGGATCAGGACTCGTTGGATCGAGCCGCGCAACGACTTGTTCACCGTTCACGGCGCGGGCGCCTTCAGAGACGACGACGATGGCAAAGCGCGGCCCGCTGTTCATGCGCGTCGAGATGTAATCAGAGATCACCTCAAGGTCGAAAGGAATCTCGGGAATAAGGATCACGTCCGAGCCGCTCGCCAGCCCGGAATGCAATCCGATCCAACCGGCGTTTCGTCCCATGACCTCGCACACCATGACGCGGTGATGGCTGTCGGCGGTGGAGTGCAGTCGATCGAGAGCGTCGGTCGCCGTTGCGACCGCGGTCAGGAAGCCGAAGGTGATTTCGGTACCGACGAGATCGTTGTCGATTGTCTTGGGAACACCGATCACGTTCACGCCGGCGCGGACGAGCGGCGCAGCGCACGACATTGTGCCGTCACCGCCAATGACGATGATCGCGTCGAGGTGATTGCGTTCGACCGTTGCAAGGCAACGATCGGTGACATCGCGCCAGATCGGCTCGCCATTCGCCTCGCGGCCAACGCAGTACCGCCCGGGGTTCGCCTTGTTATTGCTGCCGAGGATGGTGCCGCCGCGGGTCAGGATGCCGGAGACATCCTTGAACGAGAGCGGACGAGTCTGATTTTCGATAAGTCCGCGAAATCCGTCCTCGATGCCGACGCATTCAATGCCGTACTGGCGCATTGCGGTCTTCGCAACGCCGCGGATGACCGCGTTGAGTCCCGGGCAATCACCACCGCCCGTGAGGATGCCGATACGACGAATGTCTTTAACTGGCGTCATGCGTTCTCGCCGCGCGCTCTCAGCGGTAAAGGCTCGATTGCCCCGTCGAGGCTCGCGATTGTGGAAGGCGAATTCGAAACGATTCAGGGTACCATCGCGCACGATTCGCGCCCCTCTGCGGGTGGAAATTCTTATGCCTGAGTCAAAGCCCCCAACCAACCCGGCGTCGATCCACCAACGGGAAACGATCGTGCCCGAGTCGCAGCACTCATCGCCCGACGCGCCTTCCGACGGTTCCGACCTTGTCGCGGCCCGCCGGGAAAAGCTGCGGCGCTTTCGCGCTGATCTAGGTATCGAACCATTCGGACAGCGGGTCGACGGCATCGTCGCGCTTCGGGACGCGCGAGCTCGCTTTGACGAATCCTTGCATCTGGCCTACGACGCGACCGCGAAGTCGCCGTCCCCAGATGATCGCCGACCACGAGCGCGAATCGCGGGTCGTGTCGTGCAGCATCGCGATATCGGCAAGCTCGTCTTCTTCTGGCTCCGCGACCACACTGGCGACTTGCAGGTTTCGATTTCGAAGAACGCGCTGTCGGAACGTGATTTTGATATTGCGAAGAGCCTCGATTACGGCGACATCGTCGTCGTCGATGGTCCCGTTGGTCGGACGAACAAAGGCGAGGTGTGCATCTGGGCATCGTCGCTCGATATCCATTGCAAGTCGCTTGCGCCGCCACCCGAGAAGTGGCACGGCCTCACCGATCCCGAAGTGCGATACCGCAAGCGCTACGTTGACATGTATTCGAATCCCGAGGTGATGCGCACGTTCGCGGCGCGATCGCTGATCGTGTCGCGCATGCGTCGCTACATGGAAGCGCAGGGATATATCGAGGTCGAAACCCCGATGATGCAGCCGCTCGCTGGTGGTGCCGCGGCGCGCCCGTTCGTCACGCACCACAACACGCTCGATATGCAGCTCTACATGCGCATCGCTCCCGAGCTGTATCTCAAGCGACTCCTCGTTGGTGGCATGCCGAAGGTCTTTGAGATCAATCGAAACTTCCGCAACGAAGGTGTCGATCGCAGTCACAACCCTGAGTTCACCGCGATGGAGGCATATCAGGCGTTTGGAGACTACATGACGATGCTTGAACTCGTCGAGGGGCTCGTTCACTCGCTTGCTTGCCAGCGGCGGAGTGACTGTGTCGACGCCGGAATTTCAGTCGAAGGTAGCGAGTCTGCCCCCGTCCTTCCGTTCGGTGAGCTCCGCGTCGACTATCGCACGCCCTTCGAGCGCGTGCGGTACGCGGATCTCTTCCAGCGCGCGTGTGGCTTTTCGATGACTGACGCGGCAAGGGTGCGAGCGAAGGCACGTGAGCTGCACGTCAAGGATCTCGACAAGCTTGATGATTGGCTCGTTGTCAACGAGGTGTTTGAGGAGCTTGCCGAACCGCTATTAGATCCGGCGCGCCCGACCTTCGTGCTCGATTATCCCAGCGCGATCTCGCCGCTCACGCGACCGAGTCGGACCGATCCGACGCTCTGCGATCGCTGGGATTTATTCATCGCGGGCATGGAGATTGGTCCTGCGTACAGCGAGTTGAACGACCCGGACATTCAGCGGGCGAAGTTCACCGAGCAACTCAAGGGTGCTGATGAAGAAGAAAGCACATTTCGCTCGCTCGACGAAGACTTTCTCGAGTCGCTTCGCGTCGGTATGCCGCCCGCAGGTGGCATGGGGCTTGGCGTCGATCGCGTGGTGATGCTGTTAACGGATAGCGTGTCGATCCGCGACGTCATTCTGTTTCCGCTCTTGAAGAATCAAGTCTGAGCGAAGCGCTCAAAGGAATTTGTCTATGCGGTGCATCGGTTTCAGGCGACTCCAACTTGCGATCATCTCCGTCGTCGTGTTGCTTGCGCCGGCAACAGCGCGAGCGGACTGGTCGGTGATCGAAAATCGTTGGTACTCGCTCTCGCTCGGCGGCGCGGCGTGCGGGTTCGCGCATGGCGTCATCGAGAAGGGGATTGACACGCCTGGCGAAAAGAACGGCGACCTGCTGCGGACGACGACGCAGACGCGCTTGAAACTGGGACGTGGCGCGACAATGGTGGCGATCGAAATCGAGAGCAGCTTCGTCGAGACGGCAAGGGGCGAACCGGTCTCAGCAACGATGCGCCAAGCGACGGGCGGACCGGAAAACCGAACGACCTACGCGTTCGTTCGTGACGGCAGCGCGTGGGCGGTCGACGTCGTTGAGGGCGGTAAGTCTCGGCGCGAGAAGTTGTCGAGCGACGAGTGGCTCACACCGCAGTCGGTCGAGCGATTTGTCTTAGAGCGATTGAAGGCGAGTGCCAAAGAGATTACCTATCGCTCGCTCGATCTTGAGGGTGGTCTGCGCGTTGCTTCGACAACGATGACGAAGTCCGGCGATGAGACGACAGTGCTAACGACGGGCACCGAACATCGCGAGATTCCCGTCAGTGTGTGGGCTGTCCGCAACGACATCATGCCCGTGCCATCGACGGAGCGGTATTCGACGGACGGCGAGTTGGTCGAGAACGTCACGAAACTCGGAATCGGCGAGATTGTCTCACGACTGGTCGATGAGAAGACAGCGAAGGCGGCATTTGCGGGCAGCAGCGTCGAAGTGTTAGTGAGAAGCTTTGTGCCCGCGAAGCGTCGAATCTCCGGCGCCCGTGAACGCGATCGGCTTGTCTTTTCGGTGAAGACACTCGAAGGGGAGTTGCCGGAATTGCCATCAGCGGGAGCGCAGCGGGTTCGACGCGTCGGACCAGGTGAGCTTGAAGTCGAAGTCGACGCACGCCGGGGGAGCGACGCGACGAAGGCCGATTTTGAGGACTCGAAGTATCGCGCGTCCTCGGCGCTCATCGACAGCGACTCGAAGGAGGTTCGTGACCTCCTCGCAAAGGTCGGTCCCCGTGATCCCAACGAAGAGGTGCGGGTTCGAGCGGATGACCTGCGTCGCTTCGTTGGAAACTGGATTACGAACAAGAATCTCGCCAGCGCGTTCGCTTCAGCGTCTGAAGCGGCGCGCTCTCGCGGAGGTGACTGCAGCGAGCATGGGGTCTTGCTTGCTGCGCTCCTTCGAGCCGACGGCATTCCATCGCGTATCGCAAGCGGACTTGTGTACGCCGATGAGTTTGGCGGTCAGAAGAACGTTTGGGGTTGGCACGTTTGGACGCAGGCGTGCATCGAAAAGCGCGGCGGTGGCTACGAATGGCTTGATGTCGATGCGACGCTGCCGACTCGCTTCGACGCAGCGCATGTGTTGACCGGCGTGAGTGAACTCGCGGGCGGCGCGACGGATCCGATGTGGACCGCATCGCTCGGGCTGATCGGCAATATCTCGATCGACGTAACGGAAGGCGATACCCAGCATTCGAGCGAGCCAAGAGCTCGACCGGCGAAGGCACGATGACGCCGGAGCTTTCCAACGACGCCCCACACCTTCCGCCGCGCGATCCGCTGGGGCACAAGGGCACGTTCGGTACTGTCGCGGTGATTGGCGGATCTGACGGCGTCGACGAGCGACGAACCATGATCGGCGCGCCAGCGCTGGCTGCGCTTGCCGCGCTGCGGGTTGGCGCGGGCATGGCAACGCTCGCGGTGCCTGCCAGCATGTTGTCGATGGCGCTCGCGCTCACGCCCGCCGCGACCGGATTCGGTCTGCCGGTGAATGCCCAGGGCGAACTCGATGCGAGTGGCGCCGCTGCGCAGATTGACCGGGCGATGGCTGGGGCCTCAGCGGTTGTCCTCGGTCCAGGGTTGGGTCAAGGTGTCGCGCAGCAGCAAATCGTCATCCGGCTCGTCAACCTCGATGCGATTCCGATCGTCGTTGATGCCGACGCGCTCAACGCGCTCGCGTCGACGCGCGAATTCGCACGGGAATTGCGCGCGCCATGCGTGCTGACTCCGCACCCGGGGGAGTTCGCACGCCTTGCGCTGGCGCTTGAACTCGATCTGACGAGTGATGCGGGGACCTCGCCAGCGCTGCGCCCCGCAGCGGCAGCGGTGCTCGCGCGGCGCCTTGGGGCGATCGTGGTCCTCAAGGGCGCCGGAACCATCGTGTCAGACGGCCTCCGAGTCTGGCGATGCGACCACGGAAACGCAGCCCTCGCGGTTGCGGGTTCGGGCGATGTCCTCAGCGGGACGATCGCCGGTTTGATCGCCCAGTTCGTGCGGCCGCCGCACCGGATGTCGCTCTTCGACTGCGCGCGTTTGGGCGTCTATATCCACGCACTCGCCGCCGAGCGATGGTCATCGCGGCACGGCGAGGCGGGACTCGTGCCGAGCGATCTCTGCGCGGAGATGCCAGACGTACTGAGATCGCTGCGCGGTTAGCTGAGCGTGCCGATTCCGGGGCTGCCCGGTCGCGCCGTACACTCGCCGCCATGCCCGCGACCGATCCCGCCTACGCCCAACCGAACATCCGCTCGCTCGCCGCAACGCAACGCGTTGAGGGCGTGTACTCAATCATCAATCCGCAGTTAGCTCTGGCTAAGAATGGGAACTCATATCTAAAGTGTCTCATGCGCGATGCGAGTGGCGAGATTGCCGCGCGACTGTGGAACTGTCGCGAGGAGCTGTTTCAGACGATCTCGCAAAGTGCCTTCGTGCACGTCGCGGGTCGCACCGAGCCGTACAACAACGCGGTTCAACTCATCATCGAGCAGATCGAACCCGCAGAGCCATCGCCGGAAGAACTCGCGCGACTGGTCCCCACGACGAAATTCGACATCGATTCGATGTTCGAGGAGGTCGCGGCGATCTTGGGATCGTTCCAGCACGCTGGTATGCGATCGCTCGCCGAGATGTACCTCGCAGACGAGTCGCTCATGCGCCGATTTCGTCGCGCTCCGGCGGCGGTGAGCCTGCATCACGCGTTTCTTGGTGGATTGCTTGAGCACACGCTGCAACTCATGAAGCTCGCCGATCGGATGCTTCCGCTCTATCCCGATCTCAATCGCGATCTGGTGCTGATGGGCCTCTTCCTGCACGACTTGGGCAAGACGAGCGAGCTGGAATGGGAGCGCGGGTTCAACTACACGATGCGGGGCAACCTGCTCGGACATGTGATCGACGGCGTGCTCATGCTGCGTGCGAAGTTCGCGATGGTGAAGAATGCCGCTGGCACGAGCCTGCCGCTGAGCGCTCAGACCGTGCTTGAGCACATCGTTGTGAGTCACCACGATCAACTGGAGTTCGGCGCAGCGAAACGCCCGTCAACGCCCGAGGCGATCTTCGTCGCGATGCTCGACAACCTCGATGCGAAAACGGCGATGGCGCTGGCGAATGCGCGGCGCGATGCCTACGAAGGCGCCGGCGACCCCGGTGCCGATTTCACCGACAAGTTGTGGGCACTGGACACGCGGCTGTACCGGCCGGATCCGCTGGCGGAACGGCAGGGGGTGTGAAGCGGCTCGCGCTGTGCGCGAGACTCCAGACGCCTTGGGCGCATCGCCCTCCGTGAACTGCCAGTCACTCCGCTTCTCGCTGGCGCTGCGATGTGATTCCCGCGTGCCGCACGGTTCCCCAAGCGTTTCCGCATCAGAGACGCGACCATGCAGGCAGACGACTGGCGTCTTCGCGTCGTACGGGCGCACGTCCACCTCGAGCACGTTCTCCGGCGAACAGCGATCGACGATCCCACGCTCGACTACGCGCTCCGCCAAGAGCCGAAGCTGCTAGGCGTAGTTCAAGGCGTCGGCGCTCGCTCGACTGGGTCGACGCGTCGATGGCGACGTTGACTCCAAGAGAATTGCACAATCTTCAGGCTTTTTCCTTGCACAGTGGGGGGGGGCGATACTAGATGAAAGTTTGGACAGATGGGCAACCAACCACCCGGACTGGGGCTTCCATGCGACGAACGACGATCCCGATGACCTGTTGTTTACTCGTCAGTTTTGGAATTCTCTCCGTGTCCATCGCCGACGCGGTCGGAGCGTTGGGTGGTGCGGGCGGGGCATTGACCGCGACACTAGCGGGACAGATCGGTTCAATAAATTGCTACAACGATTCCGCGCTGGTCGCCGTCTCGCCAGTGTGCGTCGCTGTCTCGACGCATTGCAACGGAGTCGCGCAAGGCACATGTTCCACGCAGCGGTGTAAGGTTTGCCAAGGATTCGTCAGCCAGTACTCCTACGTGTCTGCTGCTGGCGTCATAACGAAAACGGTGGATGACAAGGGTTGCGATGAAGTTGCGAGGCAGCTTACCTACCGGTGCCGCTGGTACTCCGGCGGGTGCATCTGCGACCAGTCCAACCAAATCAACATTCCGGACGAGGAGTGTGAGATCGGTGCCGAGACTTTCCAGGACGCCAGTCCGTGCCCGCAACTCCCGTAGGACTTCAGTTCGTGATGTTCGCGCTCGAAAGGAGAGTTCAGATGTCTCAAAATAGATTGCACTCGCTCGGTGTGTTTGCTGCCTGTCTGATGTGCGCCGAGGCAGCGGTCACCGCTACGCCTCCGGCCGTTTCCGAGATTGTTTCGTCCATTCACGAAGCACGTGCCGGATTGGGAAGTCTGGCGGTCCGCTGTCAGCTCAATGACTCTTTCGGCCAGCGGACCAACACGCTCCTGGCAATGACACCCACTGGATCGCGGTGGTCCGCGATTAAAACCGACGCGCGTGGCGAACTGAGAGAGTCGGTTGACGCTGTGATTCTTGGGAACCGCGCCGCGGCCTACTGGCAAGCACGAAGCTACGGAGTCGTTTCGGATCCAACCTTCATCATTGACGCGACGGTGCGCATTCCAAGCGTTGAGTATTTGCGGTACTTGCGATGGTTCCCGGTCGGGAATGCTTCATTTTGGGGTCTTGAATTTGAGCTAGCGAACAGCATTACGCATGTACGTGACGCGGTGGAGTCGATCGGCGGAGTCGAGTGTTGGGTTGTAGACATCTTTTCGGACGACGGTCATCTCACAGCGTCGTACTGGATCGCGCCGAGCAGAAGCTGGCTGCCCGCCCAGCAGGCGCTCTGGGGCGCTGACTCAGAGCCAGTGCAGACGGTCGTGATCGGGGAGTGGTACGAGACCACTCCGGGACTATTCCTGCCGTCGACTGGCTCCGTCAATCATCACGACGGTGGCGAGTGGGAGGAAATGGCGATCGCGGTCGACGAGGGCGGGGCCAAATTAGCGTCGCTGACTCCAACGGAGACCGACCTCCCGACTGAAGTAACAAGCATTCTGCCGAAGGGCACAACGGTTTGGGATCGCGAGAGTGGAGCAGAGCGAGTAGCGAGTTCCACAGCTCCGTCCGAGATCCGAGCGGTCGCGTCGCCGAAGCGCGAGCCCGCGACGGAGTTCAAGACGCCATCGTTTTCGCTCGTGGTCGGTGTCGTCCTAGCAGCGATTGGGAGCGCCGGATGGCTCTGGGCTGGTAGGCATCGACGACCCAGTTCGAATTGACGTCCATCGAGCGGGCGGGCGACGTACTGAATCCGCCAGTCAACCGGCTGGCGGCGCGGTCAACGCCGTCGACGGGCGTTGAGGGATGCCTGTCATGTGTTAGTCTGCGGTGAGGAAGGCTCCGCTCGCGGTTCTCGCCGTAGCGATCTCGGTCCTCGTGACTTCGACGGTCGCTGTGGGTCAGACTCCGCGGCGCCCGCCGCCGAAGCGCGAGCGATGTCGTCGAGGAGGCGAACGCCAGCGCCACCGGCACGAGTACGACTGGCAACAACGGAGCCCGGGACATTGCGGTGCGCTTCAGCGTTCCGGAAGGGCGGGTCAACGTTTCAAAGATCACGTTTCGGCGCGCTGAGAAGCAGAAAGATGGCACGCGCGGAGCGCACGTCGGACGCGCGGCGAGCGGCGGCGACTTCGTCGCGTGGGGATACGCGAATCGGCCAGCGCTCTTGCAGGTTCCGGTGACAGGTTGAAGTGCTTCGGGCTACGACGTCGAGATTGTGGCGGCGCGGTACCGGTGAATTGCGCGGACCCGGTCCGTCCGAAGTTCAAGCAAGAAAAGCCCCGCGCGATTGCGCGGGGCTGTTTATGAAATCAATAGGAATGCTGTACGAACACTGAGCCCTACTGGCAGGGGCCCCAGCCGCCAAGCAGGATCCCGAGATCCGAGGGACCGACCGTGCCGCTGCCGTCGAGGTCGCCGGTGCAGGTCGCGCCGGACTCGACGAAGTTCGCGATGCGACCTGTGAGCACGGCGTCAGCGGAAGCGAATGCACCAGCTGCGATCAGCGCGTCGTTAAAGATGGTGAGGGCTTCCACGTTCCCGTTCATGCAAGCTCCTCCGAGTTGCGTCCATTCCGCGCCGTTCCAACGGGCGACGCGGTTCAACAAGATGGCAGCGTTCGCGCCAGGAGCTGACGTAAACGCGCCACCGGCGATGAGATCGCCGTTGTACTCGACGAGCGTATTGACGCCTCCTCCGAGTCCGCCGCCGAACGTCGACCACACAGTGCCGTTCCACTGCGCGATGTTCGACACCGTGAGGCCGCCCGCTTGCAAGACCGAACCCCCGACGACGAGCTGTCCGGCGTAGGTTGTTAGAACTTCGGGCGTGCCGACGAGTCCCGTCGACAACGCCTGCCAGAGCGCGCCGTCCCAGCGAGCGATTCGAAGGCGGATGAGGTCGCCCGAGGCGGTAAAGATGCCTGCCGCATGGAGTTCATTGTTAAAGACTGTGACGGAGCGCGTGGTGTTGTTGAAGCCAGCACCTACCTGCGTCCAGTTGGCACCATCCCACTCCGCGATGCGGAGGATCGGGGTCGCGCCGGAGTTCAGGAACTGACCGCATGCGATGAGCTTGCCGTCGAAGATGGTCAAGCCGAAGACTTGGTTGTCGAAGCCGCTTCCCATCGCCGACCAGGTGGTGCCATTCCAACGCGCGATACGATTGGCCGGAGCGCCGCCAGCGGTCGTGAAGTTTCCGGCGACGATTAGTTCAGCGCCGAAGACGATCATGGTGTTCACGGCGCTGCCTACGCCCGACGCCAGCGGCAGCCAAGTTGCGCCGTCCCAGCGAGCGATGCGATTCGCGGCTGCGCCTCCTGCTTGGGTGAACGTGCCTGCGACCGTGAGCTGGCCGAAGTAACTCACTGCCGCGTTCACGTTGTTGTTGAGCCCCGGGTTGCCGTAGGCGTTGTTCCACGTACCGTCCGCTTGCAGTGAGGTGCTGCTAGCAAGGGCGATCGCGACGCCAGCGACAAAGCGGAACGCTGTTCGGGCGCCGCAGCGGGACATCGCCCGCGCAGCAGTCGTAGTAAGTACTGACATATGGATCTCTCCTCGGTGCCGCTCACTAGTCCTGCGCCGGAAACCAAATCTGAAACCGGACTAGACGTCGGCTCCGACAGGCTAAGCGGATTCTGGTTCAGAACGTCCGTCAAAAAAACAAGTTTCTCTGCGGAAAACTGCGATTGATTTGGCAAGACCCGAAGGCTGCTTGGTACTTCAGTGAAGCGCGCGTGTCGCGTCGCGGAGCGCGGTGATCCGGCTCGAGTCATGGAGCGGCCACGGCCATGTTCTACTCGACGCGATCGCCGCGGTCGCCGAGCGCTCACTGCTTGTCGCAACAAGACTTACGACTTCTTCGAGCCGCAGTGCGTGCGCGAGGCGCCGATCTTCGAGATAGGTGAGCAACGAGCGGTATTCGGCGCGACGGCTGGCGCTCCGGCGCGGTAGCGAATCGATGCGGGCCAGCCGCTCGCGTTTCAAAACACTGATTGTGCCCAGATCCGCGTCGGGGTCTGCGCGCAGGCGGCGCAGGTCGGCGATGGTCGCAAGCGGCGCGTCGCCGACGTAGCGATCAAGCGGCAGTCGGAGCGTCGCGGTCGCCACGATCATCGGCGCAAGTTCGACGCCGAGCCATCGCCGTATCCACGATTCCGTCACGCGTTCGTAGCGCTGGCCACCGGTTCCGTGCACGAACAGATCGCAGAGCGCGAGACGCGCGAACGCGGTCATCAGGAACGCGCGCGGCGCGAGCAGGCCGTCCGGGAGCCCTCCGCCGCTAGCGACCGTAACCCGCTCGCGACGCCCGGGCTCAAGCCGCCACAGTGGAAGCTCGCGCCGGGATGCATCGATGGGGCGCGCGACACGCGGGTCGTCTGCGAGCGCCGCGTCGTACGCGATGGCGACGCCGGTCGGATCGCGTCGCATCGCGTCAAGGAGCGCGCCGCCCAGCGGCGTCGCGAGCATGCGGGTCGCGAACACCGCGGGCAATGGTTCGACGAACGGCGCGAGCATTGCATCGTTCGCTTGAACGAGTTGAGCGGCGGCGCTTGCGGCACCGAAAGCCGACGCAACTGCGTGCGTGATCCGAGTGAGTCCATCGGACGCCTCGGCGGTGGGTGGCACGAGAGGGGCGGAAGGGCGGAGCGTCGGCTGGAGCCCCGTTGGTCCGTCACGACGGGCTGGGCTCATGGGCAACGCCGCGAGTGCAAGCATCCCCTCCCGTTCGGTGGGATAGCTGACGAGGGCCGGATCGTTGACGTCTTGATCGACGACGAGCTGCGCGGCGCGACCGCCGAGCCTTGTCGCGCACGAGTCTGCGACGAACCACTTCGCCAGAATGCCCGCGTGCCAAATCTGGGACTGGTGCCCCGTCATCACGATGAGTGCGTCGCCGGGAAGCCCGAGTGCCTCGCGCGTCTCGCGCTGCCAAGCTCGAAGCGGTCGCCCTAACAGCTCTTTGGATGTGCTTTCGTTGCCGCGCGCCCACTCGCCTGCCGCAGCTTGTGCGGATCTGAGGCTCGGTTCGACGGACAGCCCGAAGTCGCTCTGCACCGTCAGCCGCACTCCCCACGAACCGATCGACGATCGGCGCACAATCCCGATGCAGTTCCGTCAGGAAGCAGCGCCCGCAAGCGAACGATCTCGCAGTGCAGCGTCTTTCGGTACGCGGCGAGTCGCCGTTCCGGATCGTTCAGCGGTCCGCCAAAGGTGCGATTGGGGTCGTTGTAGATCAGGCGCACGGGTATCTCGCGAATGGCGAGCCCGTGGGCGACGGCCTGCGGCCAGAACTGCATGGGGAAGTCGTAGCCGTCAACGTCGAGGGCGAGGCGCTCGATGGCGCTGGTGCGATAGGCCTTGAACCCGCAGAACGAGTCAGTGAGCGACAGTGCGAGTCGCGCGCGCAATTCATCGGTGATCAGGCGATTGATGAGTCGTCGATCGCCGGGCGGCAAATCATCGTCTCCAACCGAGTGGTCAGCACTTCGGAGGTAACGGCTTCCGCTCACCACGTCGCTGTCGTCGCTCGTGATCGCGTCGACGAACGCTGGAATGGCCGCAGGTTCGTGCTGTTCGTCGCAGTCCATCGTGACAAGCCAGTCGAACTTGTCGAAACTCGCCCAGCGGAACATGTCCATCATCGAACGACCGTAGCCCCGATTCTCCGCGTGACGGATGACCTCCACGCGATGCCGCGCGAGCTCCATGGGCGTAGCGTCGGTCGAACCATCATCGACCACTAAGACGCGATCGATGTACGAGCCGACATACGTCGCGACCTCGGTCAGCACTTTCGAGACGTACTTCGCCTCGTTGTAGACAGGGATAGCGAGGAGGATGCGGGGGCGCGGTCTCATGGACGAAGAGCGTAGGTTGAGGACTGAGTCGGACGTCGAACTTTCGACTCGGTCGAAGCATCGGATGCGGGCTGACTCGGCAATTGACGAGGAGACAACTCGATACCAAGTCGTGCGGAGGTTTGGCTCGACTTCTTCTTGAAGAACTTGAGAATCGTCAGCGTTTCATTCCACTCCTCGGCCACGATTCCTTCCCCGGGCAGCACCCACAGTTTCGAGCGGCGGAGAGCCTGTGCCTTCTCCAACTCCGCAACGAACTCCACTTCGATGATCTGCGCAGTTCGAATCTCACCATGGACGCCAATCTGCTCGTCGCCGATGTATCGGACCGTGCGACGACCGACGCCTTTCTCGCGCTCAGTCCGCGCGCCCGGGAGCGTCACGACGCGCATCGCGCTTTCGGTGTGTACGTCGTCGGTGGCAGCAAGCGACGCTGGTGCGATCAACAGTGGGGGATCGAAGATCGATCGCGCTTTGTCTGGGTGCGAGTCGACTGCGTGCAGACGGATGACTCCGTCGGCGGAGATAGACCAGTACGCGGTCTCGAGATCGGCGGTCCGCGTTTCGAACGAAGCGCCCGCGACCGTCGACGCTCGGGTCACGATTTCGAAGTTCTCACCGGCGAGCAGACCGGCGCTCGCGTGCCATTGTTCGGTGCCGTCACGACCGAGGCTTAGGTCGCGACCAGCGACTGGCACCGACGGAGCAGCGTGCGCGTCGGCGGAAGAGATGGTCGTCGGCGCAGTCGTCGGCGCGGTCGTCGGCGCAGTCGTCGGCGAGATTGACGTCGTTGTTGCGGCGCACCCGCTGAGCGCGACAATCGCGATCAAACCCACATTCACAACGAGCATTGGGTGGCGGCACGTCACTCGATCGGAAGTCCTTTCCGCTTCCAGAGTGACCGGAGTTGCTCGAGCGCGATGCGTTCGGTGACGAGCATGCCGCTTGAGTCCACGTCGACGCGCTTCACCCGGTCGCCATTGGCGTCAAAGGTTTGCACCAGCGGTGCAGTCGAGCCGCCAACCCGCGTGTCGAGTGTCCACGTTCCGTCCTCGTTCGGTTTCCACGTGTCCGTGCGCTGGGGTAGCCCATTCGACTTCGGCTCAAACGCGTAACTGGCGAAGGTTGTCGCTTCACGTTTATTCTTCGGAAGCAGCCGGCCGAGGACAACGAGTTCCGCTTGCGAGAGGTAGTTAGGCGGCACTACCCATTCCTGTGGATCGCGCGAGTAGTTGCGGTCGGCGACGGCGTTGATGACCTGCAATTTCGGTGGGGAGGCGCTGCGAAGTCCGGTCTGCGCCGAGCTGCGCGCTGCGGTGCCTTGACGTTGCGTACTCCGAACCGACCACACCTCGGTGCGGCGATCCCACGCCACCCAAGAACGGATCTGGGAATCGACGCTGTTCGTTGCGTCGCTACTCACGATGGACTTTGCGTCGATGATCGAGAGCAGGCCGCGTTCCGTGTCCTCGCCGCGCAACTTCGACACGTCGCGCGTTGGATCGACCTCACCCCGCTGACCCTCAACGACGCGGACGGACATCCAGCCAATCTCGATCTCATCGCCGGGCGTGCCATCGCGCCGCGGCGCTCCCGGGCGATACATGCGGTAGAAAGTCGGCTCGGGGGACAGCGCCGCACGGAGGGTCTTCATCGAGAAGGCGAGAACCTCCTCGCCGCGATCGATGCGTTCCTGTTTCGCGAGTGCGATTGCGTCGAGCGACTTGACCTCGATCGAAGCCAACGCTGTCTTCAGGCCCGGCCACATCGCGTCGAACTCGGCGCTCGTCGCAATGATCGAGCCCGTGAGGAACCGGTCGATCCCGTTCGGAATGATGATCCACCCGTTGATTCCGGTCGCGCTCGTGCTGCCGGATGCCGCGCCGCCGTCCGGCACGCCGATGGGCGTCTCGATCAGCAGGATTCTCGATTCGCCGGATGCCCCTTTGACCACGATGTCTTCGTTGACTTTGACCGTGAAGGGCTTGGCGTTCCTTCTCAGGGTGTCGAGGTATGCGTCCAACTGGCTCCGCGCGGTCTGCGAGGACTTTGAGCTGGTCAGATTCTGAAAACGCAGCCACCAGCGCGGGCTCGCCTGCCCGTCGACGACTTCATAACGAAGTACCCCGTCGATCGTCTCGGCTTTTCCGAACGCGGGTTGCGGGGGGCGGAAGCTCAACCCGAGGCCTTCGACTTCGAGGACCTCGGCGGACTTCATTGACTTCGCGTCCTTGGCGGGATCTGAACCCTCGAGAGGACGTTCGGAGGCCGGTTTTGGCGGGGAAACGCGCGGTTCGGACGCCTGAGCGGATGCGAGCGCGGTGACCGCGAGTACCGTCGCAGCGATTCCCCAACCGAGCGGCGACCAACGAGAGGCTGGGAGGAGCTTGGACATCGCGACGGAGAGCCTAGCAGCCATGGTGGGACTCGGGCACTACCGGGCTGAAAGCCCTTTTGCGTCAAGCGCTTAGCTGCCCGCCAGTGATCGCTCGCGAGCGTCAAGCGGGTTGACAGGCTTTCGGCTTTCGGTATCCTCTCCGATTCGCCCCTGCGCGCTGGGCTTGGGCGAGGTAGTGCTGTATTCGTACACCTGTTCTCGTTTGGCTGTGTTCGGTTCTCCCACGCTGTTTCAGCTTCACTCACTCCGTTTGGGCGACTCGTGCCTCGAAGGATCTGCTCATGACCGGCGGGAAAATCCGCATCCGAATGGAAGCCTACGATCACCAGGCGCTCGACGCCTCGGCTCGTGAGATTGTCGACCACGCGAAGCGCACTGGTGCCCGCGTTGCTGGCCCGGTTCCGCTTCCGACGCGGCGCGAGATCTACACGGTCAATCGCAGCCCGTTCATCGATAAGAAAAGCCGCGAACAGTTCGAGATTCGTACTCACAAACGCATCATCGACATCACGGAACCCAACCACCGCACGGTCGAGGCCCTCAACCGCCTCGTCGTACCGGCAGGCGTCTTCGTGAGAATCAAGGCGTAATCCACAGTTTGACCACAGCCTGGGCACGCACGTGTTCAGGCTGGCTTGTTTGGTGGCTCAGAAAAGTTTCACGTGTCTCTACCGCTGCTGGACGTCCGCGAGGATCCCAGCGAAACACTTCAGTCATGTCGGCAGAGTCCGACCCCTGACCCCGACGTCTCGCTTCAAAGCCCCTAAAAAGTCGCTCCGAGCCCGCTTTTTCGGTCATCGCTTCAGGCGCCGAACCTAGGACCCGCAGGCATGCCAGTCATCATCATCGGAAGAAAACTCGGCATGACGCGCTACTTCATGCCCGACGGGACCAACGTCCCAGTGACCGTCATTCAGGCAGGTCCTTGTGTCGTGACGCAAGTAAAAGAGGCGGAGAAGCACGGTTACAGCGCGGTTCAGGTCGGCATGGAAGACGTGAAAGCCCGACGCTCGACAATGGCCAACATCGGCCACGACGCGAAGGCTGGAACGTCGCCGAAGCGAATTCACCGCGAGTTCCGCTGTTCGGATGACGCCGAGGCTGGCAAGTTCACCGCTGGTCAGCTCCTGACAGTTTCAGACCTCGACGGAATCAAGTTCGTCGACGTGATTGGAACGTCGAAGGGCAAAGGCTTCGCCGGTCAAATGAAGCGTCACCACTTCAAGGGCATGTGCGCATCGCACGGCACCGAGCGCAAGCACCGCACGGGCGGCAGCATCGGTTCCCACGGCACTGACCGTGGCCATGGTGCAAAGATCAAGAAGGGCAAGCGGATGGCTGGCCACATGGGCGACGAACGGGTGACCATTCGTAGCCTCGATGTGATCTCCACCGACCCCGCGAAGAATCTCCTCATCGTCAAGGGCGCAGTGCCGGGCGCCACCGACGGAATCCTTGTCATCCGGCCATCAACGCGTCTCTATAAGGGAAAGGCTCGGATTCAGGCTGGCGGCGATAAGAAGTAATCGCAGCTTCTGGCCTGAATCGCCCGGAAGGCCGTCGTCTCGCTGCATCACTGCCTCAACCGCAGCGGTGTAGATGACGCGGAACCGCCGGGGCCCACAAAACAACGACCTGAGTCGAAGGCGACCCCTCCCCATTTGTCATCGGGGTGCGGCGCCGGAGGCGAACAGGCGGCTCACCAGCTCGGAGCCTCATCCAAGCTGTGTCGACCGCCCAAAGGAACGAACCATGATCTCACTGCCGATCTACGATAAATCTGGCAAGCAGGTCGACACCATGTCGATCGACGAGACGAGCCTCGGCGGATCCATCCGCTACGCGCTGCTCAAGCAGGCCTACGTCATCACCCACGGTAATCAGCGTCAGGGCTCCGCCCGGACGAAGTCGCGCGGCATGGTGCACGGCTCGACCCGCAAGCTTTACAAGCAAAAGGGAACCGGCAACGCCCGCGCGGGTGCCGCTCGAACGCCGACCCGCAAGGGCGGCGGTGTTGCGTTCCCGAAGACACGCGACCGCGAGTCACTTCGCACCTCGCTGAGCAAGACCTCGCGTCGGCTTGCCAATCGCAACGCGCTTCTCGCGAAGCTTGTTGACGGCGAAGTCAAGTGCTTCACCGACCTCTCCTTCGCCGCACCCCGCACCGCCGACTTTGCTGCCGTCATCAAGACGGTTGGCATCGACCGCACGTGCCTGCTCGCGGTGAACGGCAAGAACCGGAACGCGATGCTCTCGGCGCGAAACGTCGAAAGCGTCACCGTGTGCCGCATCGAACAGCTCAACGCGTTCGAGCTTCTCAATCACCGCTACCTCGTCGTGGACAAGGCTGCCCTTCAGAGCTTCCTCGACGAATCATGCTTCGCAGCGAACAAGAAGACGGAGGTCGGCTGATGCTTCCTACGCACGTCATCAACAAGCCTCTCGTGACGGAAAAGGCCACTTGGGCTTCGAACGAGCAAAACCGCTACGCGTTCTCCGTCGATCGCCGGGCGACCAAGATCGATATCAAGAAAGCGGTCGAGAGTATTTACAAGGTGCGCGTCGTCAGCGTCAATACGACGAATCGCAAGGCGCGAGATCGCGTCCTCAAGTATGGCCTTATCGAAGGCAAGACCACGAAGCGCGCCATTGTGCGCGTTCACGCGGATGACAAAATTGAGCTTTTCTGAGTCGGCGGTTGCCCGCCGAAGGGTCTGAGTCGGCGGTTGCCCGCCGAAGGGTCTGAGTCGGCGGTTGCCCGCCGAAGGGTCTGAGTCGGCGGTTGCCCGCCGAAGGGTCTGAGTCGGCGGTTGCCCGCCGAAGGGTCTGAGTCGACGCTGAGTTTGAATTACGGATAAGGCACTTTTCGCCAATGACTATTCGAATCTACAAGCCTGTCACGAACGGCCGCCGTAACGCGTCTGTGAACCTGCACACCGAGGTCACGAAGAAGCGTCCGGAGAAGAGCCTACTGAAGCCGCTCTCGAAGAGCGGCGCGCGCAACGTGCAAGGAAAAGTGACGATCTTGAGTATGGGTGGTGGCCATAAGCGCCGCTACCGCAAGATCGACTTCAAGCGCAACAAGGACGGTGTGATCGCCGTCGTCGTTGGTATCGAATACGACCCCAACCGCTCGGCGCACATCGCGCTGGTGAAGTACCCGGACAACGAGTTGCGGTACATCCTTGCTCCGAAGGGCTTGAAGGTCGGCGACGAACTCATGAGTTCGCCCGATCCGATCGATCCGAAGCCCGGCAACTGCATGCCGCTGAAGCACATCCCGACTGGTCTCGCGATCCACTGTGTGGAAATGCGTCCAGGTTCGGGCGGAGTCCTCTGCCGTGCCGCAGGCATGGCTGGTCGACTCACGAACAAGGAAGGCCGTTGGGCCACTTTCGTGCTTCCGTCGGGTGAAATTCGACAGGTCTCGATGGAGAGCCGAGCGACTATCGGTGAGGTTGGCAATCCTGACCACGGCAACGTCGTGATCGGTAAGGCTGGCCGCAATCGTTGGCTCGGCCGGCGCCCCAGCACTCGCGGTATGGCGATGTGCCACCACCAGCACCCGCACGGCGGTGGCTCTGGTCGTTCCAAGGGCGGTCAAGAACCGTCGAACTCGTCTGGTACCCAAGCTAAGGGCGGTCGAACCCGTCGCTACGGCAAGTCGTCAGACGATCGCATTATTCGTCGCCGTCGCAGCGTGCGTTACGGCCAACTCAAGGTCTAACACCTCCCTGCTCCAAGCGTCCCCGCACAGGACTTTCCTAAGGACTTTCTAGATGTCCCGATCGCTGAAGAAGGGCCCACACGTCGACGAGAAGCTCTACCGCAAGGTGGAGAAGCTGACCCAAGCGGGAAAGCGCGCGCCGATTAAAACTTGGGCGCGAGCCTGCACCGTTGTGCCGGAATTCGTCGGCTACACGTTCCACGTCCACAACGGACGTACGTTCCTCGAAGTGTTCTGCACTGAGGATATGGTTGGCCACAAGCTGGGTGAGTTCTCTCACACCCGCATGTTCCGTGGCCACACCAATAAGAAGGAATCGATCAAGGGCGGCGACAAGACCCCGTCCTGACCAAGTCTGTCTCAGGTTTGTCTATTGGGTCTCCTGACCGAGTTGAAGTGAAGTAAGGACTGAACCATGGCATACAAAGCCTGCCACCGCTTCGCCCGCATCGCGCCCCGCAAGGCGCGCCTCGTTGCGGATCTGATTCGCGGCCATCCCATCGACGTAGCGATCACCGCGCTTGACTTTTCGAAGCGTCGCGGAGCGGTCTTCGTTCGAGGCGTGCTCAAGAGCGCGATCGCGAACGCGCAGGAGAAGGACGCCGATGTCGCTCGACTCTTCGTCAGCGAATCGCGCGTCGACGAAGGACCGACCATTAAACGTTTTCAACCCAAGGATCGCGGCCGTTCGCACGCGATCATGAAGCGCACCAGTCACATCCACGTAGCAGTCGACGTTCGCTGACGAACCGATTCCAGCATTCACCCGGGACTACCCTCTATGGGACAAAAGACCCATCCTTTCGGATTCAGAGTCGGCATCACCGAAGCGCACAAGTCGCGGTGGTTCGCCCCCAAGGCGCTCTTTGGCGAGCTCCTCGTTGAGGACTACCGCATTCGCCGGTACCTCAACAAGCGACTCAACGGCACGCCGCCGTACGCAGCGGTCTCTGACATCCTGATCGAGCGAACCCGCGAGGAACTCACGGTCATCGTGAAGACCGCCCGTCCAGGCACGGTCGTCGGACTCAAGGGCACCGGCGTCGAGCAGTTGACGACGGACCTCCAAGCGCTCACTGGTCGCAAGGTTGCGATCAAAGTCGTCGAGATCAAGAACCCTGAGATCGACGCGAAGCTCATCGGCGAGACGATCGCTGAGCAGCTTAAGAAGCGAGCCAACTTCCGCCGCGTGCTCAAGCAGCGCTGTGAGTCGGCGATGCAGAACGGCGCCAAGGGCGTGCGTATCCAGATCTCTGGCCGACTCGGCGGTGCCGAAATGAGCAGAACACTCGACACGCGACTTGGATCGATTCCGCTGTCGACGCTGCAAGCGAACGTTGACTACGCGCTGTCCGAGAGCCATACGACCTACGGCTCGGTCGGCGTCAAGGTCTGGGTCTTCAAGGGCATGTTCAGCCAGAACGACGAAGACCAGACCGCATCGTCCGCAGCAGGCGGACGCGCTCGAGCGCGAGGTCGAAGATAGTCCTCGGCCCTCACGCCGACCTGCATCAGTAACAGTCGTTCGAGCGAGCAGCTCTTCCAAACAGCTAGCTCAGCGAAAAACGAAAAGCCCATCGAGAAGCCAGAAGCGAGCCCACCATGTCCATGATGCCCAAAAGGGTGAAGTTTCGAAAGTCGCAGCGCGGCAAGATGCGCGGCAATGCGACGCGTGGCAACTACGTGTCGTTTGGCGACTACGGTCTACAGGCGCTGGAGACCTACTGGGTCACGGCCCGTCAGCTCGAGGCAGGTCGCGTCGCGGCGCAGCACTTCCTGCGTCGTCAGGGGAAGATCTTCATTCGAGTCTTCCCCGACAAGCCTATTTCGAAGAAGCCGCTCGAGACACGAATGGGTACGGGAAAGGCCGAAGTCGAGTACTGGGCTGCCTGCGTCAAGCCCGGAACATTGCTCTTCGAAATCGCCGGCGTCCCAGAGGAACTAGCGAAGCAGGCCCTCGCTCGCATCGCCTACAAGATGCCCATTCGTTGTCGTTTCGTCGGCCGCCGTATCGCGGTCTAACTGCTCACTCTCACACAGGTCACACGATTATGAAGGCTGGCGAAGTGCACACGTTGAGCGCGGATGAGTTGAAGGTTGAGGCGCACCGTCTCCGCCGCAAGCTCTTTGACCTCCGAACCCAGACGGTCACCGAGAAGATCGAAGACACGTCGCAGTTCAAGAAGACTCGGAAAGATCTCGCGCGAGTGCTGACCGAACGGAACGGCCGGACGAGCTCGAATAAGAAGGCTGGAGCGAACTGACCATGAAGGACCGCACCACGATCAGCATTCCTACGGACAGCCCGCGTCGTATCGGCGTTGTTCAGAGCGAGAAGGCAAGCAAGACGCGAAAGGTCGTGATCCCTTTCGCGACGAAGCATCCGAAGTACGGCAAGTACGTCCGCAAGCGGATTGTGCTGCACGTCCACGATGAGAAGAACGAGTCGCACTTGGGCGACCGCGTCGAGGTCGCCGAGTGCCGTCCGATCTCCCGCACGAAGAGCTGGGTTCTCGTTCGCGTCGTCGAGCGCGGTCAGGGCAAGCTCGACACCGTGTTCGACGAAAGCGTCTAATTCTCCATCCCGACGACTCCGCCGAAGACTTATTTACAGGCCACGCGGAAAACCAGAAGCAGAAGCCATGATCCAGAAGGAATCACAACTCGAGGTCGCCGACAACAGCGGCGCGAAAATTGCGGCGGTGATCGGCGTGCTGGGCGCGTCCACGGCCCGCGGCAAGTTCACGCGACTCCAGATGGGCATCGGCGACAAGGTCGTCTGTGCCGTCAAGAAGGCGCTGCCGAACTCCGAGGTGAAGGCGGGCGACAAGGTGCAAGCAGTGATCGTTCGCTGCAAGTACCCGACCCGCCGCGACGACGGGTCCTACGTCCGATTCGATTCGAACGCCTGCGTGCTCATCGACAAGGATGGCAATCCGCGCGGCACCCGAATCTTCGGCGCCGTCGCTCGTGAACTTCGCGAGATGAACTACATGAAGATCGTGTCGCTCGCGACGGAGGTGGTGTGATGCCACGACATGTACGTAAAGGCGATCAGGTCATCGTGACCGCGGGCAATGATCGCGGCCGGACCGGCGAGATCGTTCGCGTTGTTCAAGACGGCGAACGAGTCGTCGTGAAGGGCGTGAATGTTCGGACGAAGCACCTCAAGCCGACGCAGCAGCGCCCTCAGGGTGGGATCGTGCGGCAAGAGATGGCGATTCACGTTTCGAACGTTAGTCCCGTGGTTGATGGCAAGCCGTCCCGGGTCCGTTTTCAGACGAAGTCCGACGGCTCAAAGGTGCGCGTAGCGAGCCGCACTGGCGGTGAGTTGTCGGTTGTTCACACGGCACGCAAGGTTTCGTCAGCGCCCGGCGGCAACAAGCTTGAATCGAAGGTGGCGGCGAAGCCAACCGCGAAATCGATGGCCAAGCCAGCTGCGAAGCCAGCCGCCAAGTCCGCGGCGAAGTCAGCGAAGGCGTAAGAGACGTCCGCCCACCGCGATAGGAATGAAGGCGGAGCGTCGAAGTTCAACAGCAAGACAAGTTTGATAGCGAATCAGGCAGCGAATCGAGGTAGCGAACCATGGTGGCCACGAAGAATCCCCCGAAGAAATCAGCTCCCCGGATGCAGCAGCTCTACAACGAGCAGGTTGCGCCGAAGGTGCTCCAGGAGTTCTCGCTCGAGAACCCGCATCAGCTGCCGCGCTTGATCAAGATCGTGGTCAATTCCGGTGTCGGTAAATTCCTTGAGAACCAGAAGCTCAAGCCCGAAATCCGTGATTCGGTCATCTCGACCTTCACGACGATCACGGGGCAGAAGCCCATCATGATCATCGCCAAGAAGTCGGTCGCGAACTTCAAGGTGCGCGAAGGCGCGCCCTCGGCGTTCATGGTGACCTTGCGACGCGATCGAATGTGGCACTTCCTCGATCGTCTGGTCCACCTCACAACGCCGCGTATCAAAGACTTCCGCGGCGTCAAAGAAAAGGCTTTCGATAAGGCTGGCAACTATTCGATGGGCCTCACCGAGCAGGCCGTGTGGCCTGAGGTGAACATGGCGAATGTTTCGTTCTCGCACGGCATGAACATCACGCTGTGCTTCGAGAACTCGACTCCAAAGATGAGCCGCTTCCTTCTCACGGAACTCGGCATGCCGTTCGTGCGGCCCGAAGAGAGCCGCAAGAAGTAATAGCGAGAAGTGATAGGGCGATGAGCAACTGGCGATTAGCAATTGGGCGACGAGTCGAGCGACAACCATCCCTCGACGGAATGCAAGGACGAATCCATGGCGAGTAAGCGAACCTTTCAAAAGATGAAGCAGACGCCGAAGTTCTCGTCGCGGAAGCAAGTCCGCTGCGAGATCACAGGGCGAAAGCGCGGCGTGTACCGCAAGTTCCGGATCAGTCGCATCCTCCTCCGCGAACTCGCCCTCAAGGGGCACATTCCGGGCATGAGGAAGGCGAGCTGGTAAGACGACGCTGCAAGCGTTCCAGAATCGATTTCTGTTTGAGTCTCTGACACGTGAATATGACTGGTGCGCCCGAACGCGGTACCCACACCCGGTGAGATCCGGCAACGTGGAACCGAACGGCGGGCGACGGAGTGAACGATGGCACTGAATGACCTGACTGCTGACATGCTCACCAGGATCCGCAACGGCGTGCGGAACCGCGCGAAGATGGTGAATTGCCTGAGCAACAAGCTCAATCGCGGTGTGGCCAAAGTCTTGAAGGACGAAGGCTTCATTCGGGATTTCGAGCTCGTTGAGGACGGCCGCCAAGGTTTGATCCGCGTGCACCTGAAGTACGGACAGCGGGGCGAGCAGATCATCAACAAGATCGAGCGGGTCTCAAAGGTTGGTTGCCGCGTCTACAGCGACGTTGGCCACCTTCCGAAGCCGCTCCAAGGTTTGGGCATCGCGATCGTTTCAACGAGTCACGGTGTTATGAGCGATCGTCAGTGTCGCTCCGCCAACATTGGCGGTGAAGTTGTGGCTGAAGTGTTCTAAACGTTTGCTCTCCGGTGTCGCAGGTTGGCCCGGAGACTGACCGAGTGGCGAGTATCGCCGTGAGAGTGAAAGTTGCTGCGGGCTGACGAGCGTTCTCAAGTTTTCTGACTTGAGGTCCGTAGTGTGGATGGAATCGAATCATGACTGGCGACGTGCGTCGCCTCGCTCCCTACGGCACGCTCGCCTGAGCGATGCCAGACGAGCGACTGCGAGCGGCTGCCGGAGAGCACAGAGGACACCACGATGTCACGAATTGGAAAGAAACCAGTGTTGGTACCAGCGGGCGTGAAGATCGCGCTCAATCCCACCACTCGGACAATTGAAGTCACCGGACCCAAGGGCACCGTCAACGCGACATGGCGCCCGGAGGTCACTGTTGCCTGGACTGAGAGCGAGAAGAAAGTTCTCGTCTCCACAGACATGGCAAAGCTCGACGAAGGCAATCGCCGCGCCTATTGGGGATTGACCCGCGCGCTCATTCAAAACATGGTTGAGGGCGTGACCAAGGGCTACGGGAAGACTCTCGAGATCAACGGCGTGGGCTGGGGTGCGAAGGTGCAGGGCAAGGAGATCGTTCTTTCTCTTGGCTTCGCCGACGCGATCCACCTGACGCTTCCCCTTGGACTCAAGGTCGAAGTGACGAACAACCAAGTCAAGATTTCCGGAGCGGACAAGCAGGCAGTCGGCGAGTTCGCGTCGCGCATCCGTTCCCAGCGGAAGCCTGAGCCTTACAACGGCAAGGGCGTCAAATACCTCGACGAAGTCATTGTCCGCAAGCAAGGCAAGGCCTTCGGCTCGTAACGCTTTACTCATCGCAGGCCCTTTCTTGCGGGCCTTTCGTCGCCGGAACGCTTGCGAGCCGCGACTAACAGCACCCGATCAGGATTACCTCCATGAACCGCCTTGAGATCAAGACAGCCCGCCACACTCGCCGCAAGGCCGGAATCCGCAAGCGGGTTCTCGGCGTGCCGAGTCGGTTGCGCCTCTCCGTCTATCGATCGCTGGATCACATCTATGCCCAAGTCATAGACGACTTGAAGGGTCACACCGTCGCCGCAGCGTCGAGCCGTGACAAGGGCTTCAAGGTCGACGGAGATAAGAAAGCCGTCGCCAGCGCGGTTGGCAAGGCGCTCGCCGTGAAGGCGACGCAGGCCGGTGTGCAGCAAGTTGTATTTGACCGTAACGGTTTCCGTTACCACGGTCGTGTAAAAGCGTTAGCCGACGGAGCCCGTGAGGGCGGCCTGAAGTTCTGAGTCTGGTTGTTAGTCTGGGCTCACTGAGAATTACGAGATCTATCCATGGCAGAGTTCCTCGACGATTCATCGACGATTCAATCGACCACAGTCGGCGTCTACCGCACCTCATCCACGGTGAAGGGTGGCCGGCGATTCAGCTTTGGCGCGCTCGTCGTCGTTGGCGACCGTCGTGGCAAGGTCGGCATGGGTTACGGCAAGGCCAACCAAGTGCCGCTCGGCATCGAGAAGGCGCAGAAGGAAGCGAAGCGCAAGATGCGTGGCTTCCCCCTTCAAGGGAAGACGATTCCGCACATGGTGACCGCCAAGTACGGCGCGACCACCGTGCGTCTCTTGCCAGCGTCGCCGGGAACGGGCGTCATCGCCGGTGCGCCGATGCGTGCGGTGCTTGAGATGCTCGGCGTGCAAGACTGCCTCACAAAGTGCTACGGCTCAAGCAACCCGAAGAACGTGGTGAAAGCCGCGCTTTCGGCGCTCGAAATGCTTCGCACGCGTGAGAAGGTTGAGGAGCTGCTCGGTCACTCTCTCCCTGAGACTGCTGTGGAAGAGGCGATCAAGCGCGGAATGGCGTTCATGCCGCAAGTCAAGGCCGGTGAAAAGGCACAAGCCCCGGTAAACACCGTCGGCGACGAGCGTGGCGGTGGACGCGGTGGGCGTGGCGGCGGTGGTGGTCGAGGTGGACGCGGCGGAAGTGGTGGCGGTGGACGCGGCGGTCGCGATGGTGGCGGCCGACGTGGTGGTGGCGACGACGCTCCTCCAGCAGCTGCAGTGCCGCCAACTGCATAACGCAAGCTTCATCACGAGTGCAATGAGCTTTTCTAAAGAGACCTTTGTTAGTGTTAGAACGTTCGACGAAACGAGCTGAGAGCCCCTTGGGACGCGCGGACCGACTGACGGCTGCGGTCACGGAGACGAAACGCCAATGATGATTCACGAGATCACCGAGAAGGTCGGCAGCCACAAGCTTCGCAAGCGCATTGGTCGCGGCGAGGGCAGCGGCCACGGCGGCACTTCGGGCAAAGGCCACAAGGGTGCATTGAGCCGCGCCGGCTGGACCAGCCGCCCGTCCTACGCGGGCGGTGCGACGCCGTTCTCGCGGCGCTTCCCCAAGCGCGGCTTCAGCAACGCCGACTTCCGCGTCGACTACCACATCATCAATATTAAGGCGATCGAACTCGCCTACGAGCCGGGTGAGACCGTTGACGCCGAGTCCCTGACGAAGAAGCGTCTCGTTCCCGATACAACTCGTGGCATCAAGGTGTTGGCCGAAGGCGACCTCACCAAGAAGGTGACCGTCGTCGCGGCGCGGTTCTCGGCGCAAGCAAAGGCCAAGATCGAGGCGGCTGGTGGCACTGCCACCCAAGTTGCTGAGATTGATCGCGCTGCTTCGTGGAAGGCCAAGCGCGGCACGGTGAAGAAGGCGGCCGCTGCGAAGCGGGGTGTCGACCCGAAGAAGAAGTCAGGGCGATCGAGCTAACAAGCGTTGGTTTTCTTGGTCGACGCGGAGCGCATCGCGGCGACCAACCATGCAGTCCGGACCCGCCACCGATGGCGGGGCACGAATGATCCAAGCGTTTCTGAACATCTTCCGTATCGCTGACCTGAGGTCGCGCGTGTTCTTCACGCTCGGGCTTCTGGCTATCTACCGCATCGGCTTCTGGATTCCGCTCCCCGGCGTGGATCAGGCACAGCTCGCGAAACAGGCGGCCAAGGCGACCCAAGGGTTGGGTGGCTTCGGGCGTCTGCTTGAGTATGCATCGATCTTCTCGGGCGGATCGCTCTCACACTCGACGCTCTTCGGCCTCGGCATCATGCCGTACATCACGGCGTCGATCGTCTTCCAGCTCCTTCAGTCGGTCTATCCACCACTGCAGGAGTTGAAGAAGGAAGGCGCTTCCGGACAGCAGAAGATCGCCGAATGGACGCGCTACGCCACCGTCGGCCTCTGCGTCATTCAAGCCACCATGTGGCTGATCTTCCTGCGCGATTCGAATCTCGTGCAGCCGCACTTTCAGAAGGGTGCCAACCTCCTCGTGTTCTTTGCCGCAGGCGTCACGGGTATGACGGCTGGCAGCCTGTTCATGATGTGGCTCGGTGAACAGATCGATAAATATGGAATCGGCAACGGCGTCTCGCTGATCCTGACCGTTGGCATCTTGGCTCGCATGCCTGACGCGATTAAATGGGTCGCGCAGAACTTCGAGCCAAGTCAGCAGGCCGAATCTGTCGGCAAGATTGGAGTCCCCGGTCTCTTGTTCTTGATCGGTGGCTTCATGTTCGTGATTGCGGGTGCCATCCTCATCACGGTCGCGCAGCGACGGATACCGATTCAGCAGGCGAAACACACTCGGGGACGAAAGGTGTTCGGCGGACAGAAGCACTACCTTCCGCTGCGAGTCAATCACGCTGGTGTCATGCCGATCATCTTCGCCAGTTCGTTAATGATCTTCCCTTCGATGATCTTCGGCTGGCTGAATACGCGAGCGATGGCCGCGGAGTCCGCGCCTTGGATCCAGAGTGTGACGACGTTCTTGGCACAGAACTTCCAGAGCGGCGAGTTCCCGTACATCCTGTGCGAGATCGTCCTCATCTACTTCTTCAGCTACTTCTGGACCACCGTGCAGTTCAGCCCGGACGAAATGTCGAAGCAGCTCAAGGAGCACGGCTCGTTCATTCCCGGACATCGTCCGGGCCCGCGCACCGCGGATTACCTCGAGCAGGTGATGGAGCGCATCACGTTCGTTGGTGCGGGTTTCCTTGCCGTGATCGCAGTGATCCCCACGCTCGTGAATCACTACATGGGTATCCCGTATAACGTCGCTCAGTTCTTGGGCGGAACCGGTCTCCTGATCGTGGTGAGCGTTGGTCTCGACTTGATTCAGCGCATCGAAGCCAATCTCCTCATGCGGAACTATTCAGGATTCTTGTCCACCGGCGGCAACGATGCACGCGGCGGACCTCGGATCCGCAGCGCGCGGAGCGGCTGATTTCCTCGTTCCTTTTCAACACCCGTACGTCATGACTCGAACCAAGCCAGCCACGAAACACGCAACGACAGCCGAACAACGGCGGTCGCAGGTTGTCGCTGGCTATGGCAGCGAGCGCCGCCCAGGCCCGCGCTCGGGTGGACGCGGCGCTCGAAACACGGCGGCGGGGCAGATTCATCTCCGGTCGGCATCTGAGATCGACGCGATTCGCGCGACCGGTGCGGTGTTGTATGAAGCGCTCGATCGTGCGTACGACGCGTGCGTCGTTGGTGCGACGACTGCCTCCATTGATGCTGCTGCGATGGAAGTGATTCGTCGCTCGGGTGCCGAAGCGCTGTTCGTCGGCTATCGATCGCCCGATCCGACTGTCAGCCCCTTTCCCGCGTGCTGCTGTGTCAGCGTGAACGATGAGATCGTGCACGGGATTCCGGGTTCGCGAGTCATCCGAGATGGCGACCTCGTGTCAATCGACTGCGGTGTGAGACTCAACGGCTGGTGCGCCGATGCTGCGGTGACCGTGCCAGTCGGGAACGTCAGCGAAGCGGGGATCAACTTGGTTGAGAGCGCGCAGCACACGCTCGCCGAGGCGGTTCGCTTGGCCGTGCCGGGCGAACGATGGAGCTTCATCGCCGCCGCGATGCAAGAGATCGCGCTTCGCCGCGGTCACGGCGTCGTCGTCGAGTACGTCGGCCACGGCATCGGACGTGAACTGCACGAGGCACCGCAAGTGCCAAACTGTCTCTCCTCCGAACTCCTGTCGCATGGCGACTTCACACTTCGCCCCGGGATGGTCATTGCTGTCGAGCCAATGTTGACGCTCGTTGGCGCTGGCATCGACAAGGAAAATTTCCCTCGTGGCATAGCGACACGCACGCTCGCCGACGGCTGGACCGTGGTGTCCGCCGATGGCTCGCCGGCGGTCCACGTCGAGCACACGATCGCAATCACGCGCAACGGTTGCGACGTGCTCACAGTTGGACCCAACACCGACGACGCGCTCGCGGACTGACGCGAACCCATTGGACTCACTCAGTCGCTAGCCAACCCCGAATTGCATCTCGCATAAAGGACCGTCCCCAGCTCATGCCAAAGGAAGACAAGATCACCCTCGACGCTGAAGTCACCGAAGCGTTGCCTGACGCGATGTTCCGGGTGCGGCTTCAGAACGATCAGGAGATCCTTGCTTACGTGAGCGGCAAGATGCGCAAGTTCTTCATCCGTATTCTCCCCGGCGACCGCGTCACTATCGAGATTAGCCCATACGACATGACCAAGGGCCGCATTGTTTATCGGTACTAGTTTGTGCGCTCCGTAGCGGCCTCCGGCCGCAGACTCGCTCTTGTGGAATTATGGTTTTGGTTGATCGTGACTCTGGTTCTGGTTCTGGTTCTGGTTCTGGCTTTGGCGTCCCGCCCGTCTCTTCTGACCCCGACTTCTGACCCCGACTTCTGACCCCGACCCCCAGAAAGGTGCCCCATGAAGGTTCGATCCAGTATCAAACGTCGCTCCAAGGACTGCCAGATCGTGGTCCGGAAGGGCAAGCGCCTCGTGATCAACAAGAAGAATCCCCGCCTGAAGCAGCGTCAAGGGTAAACTGCGTCGCTTCGCGTTTCGGCGGTGGTCGCTGAACGCCCCGACGCGCGCGAGACGACTCGTGAGCACCTTCTGTTCCGACTTCGATTCGACCCGATCTGAACCCGATCTGAAATAGCGAGCAACTGACCATGCCCCGACTTGCAGGTATCGATCTCCCCGAGAAGAAGAAGATCCTCTTCGCGCTTCAGTACATCCACGGCATTGGCTCAAAGCTCGCCGCCGACATCCTTCGGCAGGCCGAGATCAGCCCCGACCGTCGCGCGCACGAGCTTGACGATCGCGAGCTCTCGACGATTTCGACGCTGCTCGATCAGAACTACGTCGTGGAGGGTGCACTGCGCCGCCAGACGCAGCAGGACATCCAGCGACTGAAGGAAATCAAGTGCTACCGCGGTGAGCGTCATCGCAAGAGCCTTCCCTGCCGCGGTCAGCGCACTCGCTCGAATGCGCGTACCCGTAAGGGCCGCAAGAAGACGGTCGCCGGCAAGAAGGGCGTCAAGGGCTAAGAGCTAAGTCTTCTGTGCCTCTGGCGTCACCGACGCGCCGACGCTGCGGGATGAGCAAGCATCATCGCGACCAAACTGTTTCCTGCTTCCACTGAGATCATCAATGACGACCCCGACTCCCGCTGCCGCAAATACCTCGAAGAAGAAGATCCGTAAGAACGTGATCAAGGGCATCGCGCATGTGAACGCGACCTTCAACAACACGATCATCACGATCACTGACGTGAACGGCGAAGTCCTTTGTTGGGATTCGGCCGGAACCGTCGGCTTCAAGGGTGCTCGCAAGTCGACTCCGTTCGCCGCTTCACGAGCGAGCGAGAAGTGCGCCAACAAGGCGCGCCGCATCGGGATGAAGGAGTGCGAAGTGCGGGTGCGTGGACCCGGACCGGGTCGCGAGAGCGCGATTACGGCGCTCCAAGCTAACGGCATCAAAGTGACTGCCATCGAGGATCACACTGCGATTCCGTTCAACGGCTGCCGCCCACCGAAGAAGCGTCGCGTCTGATCGAATGATTTTCCCCGTCGCTGCCGCGAAAGTGCTAGCGGCGGATTCCGGTGGCTTGGACCGACTGGTCTAGATCGCCGACTTGCCTTCCGTCTCTCGCCTTCGATATCTGATTTGGATTTGGGCCGTTTTCCGCCGCACAAATGGGGCTCCAAGGCCGGCAGTCTTGGATGTTTCCGAAACGCGACGGTCATTCGAACCTCTCGATCTTGTGTCCGACCTTCTTGGCCGGCGCGACCAATCGGGAGTCCAGTCTGCCGGTTGATCCTAGGAGTTTCGCATGCACGTCCGATGGCGCGGCCTTGAATTGCCCGCGAAGGTCATCATCGATTCGCAGTCCCGTTCCGATACGTTCGCGCGGTTTGTCGCCGAACCATTCGAGCGCGGCTTTGGCATCACCGTCGGCAACAGTCTCCGGCGCATCCTCCTGTCGAGCCTTGAGGGTTCGGCGATTACGAAGGTGACGATCAAGAGCCAAGGCAAGCTCGTCACGCACGAGTTCTCGACGATTCCGGGCGTCCTAGAGGACGTGACCGACATTCTCCTGAACATCAAGGGCCTCATCGTCAGCATGGAAGGCGACGAGCCGAAGCGACTCCGCCTCGCGGCTGAGGGTCCGGGCGACGTCACCGCCGAGCTCATCGAAGGCGATGCGTCAGTCACGATCCACAATCCCGAGAAGCTCATCGCGACCTTGACCGACGCGGTCGACTTTGAGTGCGAGTTCATCATCAAAAAGGGCCGCGGATACGAGCCAGCCAGCGAGCAGTACTCGCGCGATCAAGAGCAGGTCATCGGAGAGATTCCGATCGACGCTATCTACTCGCCGGTGCAGCGAGTTCGCTACGCCTGCGAGGACACGCGCGTCGGTCAGCGAACGAACTATCAAAAGCTGATCCTCGACGTGTGGACCGACGGAACCGTCGCTCCCGAAATGGCCGTCGTCGAAGCCGCGAAGATCATGAGGAAGCACCTCAATCCGTTCGTGCAGTTCGACACGCTCGGTTCAGCGACGATTGCGCCGGATGTGCAAATCCGCACCTCCACCGACGACGAGTTGTTCCGGAAGCTCAGCACGCCGGTGACTTCACTCGAACTCTCGGTTCGCGCTTCGAATTGCCTTGAGAGCGCGAAGATCGCAACGATTGCGGAGCTCGTCGTTCAGACCGAAGACGACCTTCTCGGCGTTCGATCGTTCGGCAAGACGTCGCTTCGCGAAGTGAAGACGGTGCTCGATGGGATGGGATTGACGCTCGGCATGCAGCTCCCCGAGGGGTTCGCTACGAGTTGATTCAGTGAAGAGTTGAGAATCCGCGGCGACGCGAAAGCGTCCGCCGCACGTCAGATCGTCTCGTACGGGCAACGGGCCGCGAGACAGAACTAGTAAGGAAGTTTCAGATGCGTCACAGAATTTTCGGCAAGCAGCTCAACGTCAAGAGCTCCCACCGTCGCGCCATGCTGCGCAACCTCGCGGCTGGTGTCTTTGAGCATGGCCAGATCGAGACGACCTTCGCGAAAGCGAAGGCGGTTCAGCGCTTCGTCGAGAAGATCATCTCGATGGCACGAACCAAGGATCTTTCAACCCGCCGCCAGCTTGAGTCAAAGCTGACTGACCGCCGCATCTTCGCTTGGGTCGCGTACGACTCGGTTCCCGAATCGAAGAAGACGTCCGAGTTCTGGGCGCTTCCTGCGGCTGGCGAAATCGAATTCAACCGCTACGGCGAGCTTCGCAAGGCACCTCGGCTCATCGAGCACATCCTCTCGAAGGTCGGTCCGCTCTTCACCGATCGGCCGGGCGGCTACACGCGAATCATCAAGCTCGACAAGCATCGCCTTGGCGACGCGAGCGACTTGGTGCTTCTCCAACTCGTCGGCAAGGAAGATGGCCCTCAAGTGAGCGGGCGCAGGTCGAACCGTCGTGCCACGGCGGACAAGCGCACCGCGTTCGCTGCGAAGATTCGCAAGGCCGCTGCACCTGCCTGAATTCGGGCGGAACCGTTTCGCAGGACGGTCTCCTAAACATGAACTGACGGGCGCGACTCCGAGTCGCGCCCGTTTTCAATTCAGAGTCCGCGACGTCTAGTAGCATGCGTTCCATGCTCGATGAGCTGAATGCACTGGAATCGACCGCACTTCGCGAGCTCGCCGCCGTCGCGGATGCTTCGGCGCTCGAGCATTGGCGCATCGCCTACGTCGGCGCGAACGGCCGCCTCAAGTCGATGATGGCTGGGCTCAAAGATGTTCCGAAGGAAGCAAAACCAGCGGCGGGCAAGCGGTTGAACGAAGTGAAGTCCGCTCTCGAGAACGCCCTTGAGCTGAAGAAATCTGAGGTCGCCGCAAGCGCGCCGAGTGGACCACTGGTCGACCTCACCGAGCCTGGCCTTTCCGTTGGCCTCGGTCGGCGTCACGTCCTCTCGCGCACCGTCGACGAGATCGTTGAGGTCTTCGCGCGCATGGGCTTCTCAGTCGCCGATGGTCCAGAGCTCGAAGACGAGCATCACAACTTCAACGCGCTGAATATTCCGGCGGGTCATCCAGCGCGCGATCCGCGCGACAACTTCTATCTCGCGGGCACGTGGGCCGAACGATTGCTTCTGCGCACACAGACATCAACTGTGCAGATCCGCGCGATGGAGTCGTCGAAGCCGCCACTCAAGGTCGTCGCAACAGGTCGCGTCTACCGACCCGACGCGCATGACGCGACGCACTTCTCGATGTTCCATCAGATCGAAGGTCTATCGATCGATCGCGGCGTTTCGATGGTGGATTTGAAGACGGCGCTCTTGCAATTCGCCCGCGCCTACTTCGGTGCCGATGCCGAAGTGCGCTTGCGTCCGAGCTTCTTCCCATTCACGGAACCAAGCGCCGAGTTCGACATGAAGATGCGCATCCGTGGACAACTTCAGTGGGTTGAACTCGGCGGTTGCGGAATGGTCGATCCGAACGTACTTGAAGCGGTGAACATCGATCCCGAAGAGTGGACCGGCTTCGCGTTCGGACTCGGGATTGAGCGCATTGCGATGCGCAAGTATGGAATCGCGGACATTCGTTGGCTCTTTGAGAACGACGCGAGGTTCTTGCGGCAGTTCTGACGCCACGAGCGTGGCGAGAGCCACGCGATCGTGCGTACGGCGACAAGTTATTCAACCTCTGGAGATGCTCTTGCACCGATTCGTCCGCTCGCTTGTGCTCGTTGTTACCGTCACCACCGTCAGTGCAATGCCCGTTCTGACAATTGGTTGCCAAGGCATGGGAATGCAAAGCGCCCGTGATCAGGCGATGGCGATGCTTTCCGACAGTCTGAAGCAACAACTCAACGGCTACCTCACCGACGTCGGCGATGTCACGGCGATTCTGAAGAACGTGGACGGCGTTCAATCCGCGCTCGAGACCGCGCCGAAACTCGCGCCGTTTGTCTCCAACATGCAGAGCGCGTACTCGAGCTTCTCGTCGCTCGATCCCGAGACGCTCAAGAACGTTCGGAGCGCATTTGGTCCGGAACTTGCAAAGGCGAGCGACGGCTTCACCTCTCAACTCAGCCGCGTGGCTGACAGCGGGACATGGGGCAAGATGCTGAAGCCCGTCCTCGACCAAGTGAAGGTTTTCCAGTGATTCGTTCGATCTACGGACGAGGCTCCGCCGGCAGGTCAGCGAAATCTTTGATTTGAGACCAGTTCGAACTTAGCGCTTGCGGGACGGCGCCCTCCGAACGACGCTGCTAAGTCCACTAGGAGGTCATCTCATGCTCGAATCAATTCGTCGCTTCGGCGTCATCCTCGTCGCTGCCACCGCAACTTTCGTTGCTGGAAGTGCAGGCGCTCAGTGCGGAATTGGTGACGTCAACGACGATGGGACGGTCGACAGCGCCGACCTCGCGCTCGTACTCGGCGCGTGGGGCAGCAGTGTCGCTGTCGCCGATCTCAACTCGGACGATGTTGTCGACGCTGCGGATCTCTCACTGCTGCTCGGCAACTGGGGGCCCATCGCGGTGAGCGTTGGATCGTTCCCAGACGAATGGATCTCCGGCGGACCGAACTGCGTGAACGAGCCGCAGATTCAGGTGCACCAGTACGACGAGAACACCTACATCCTTCGGCAATCACTTTGCACGAACTTTGAGGCGCCCTTTGTGTATCTCCTCTTCGGCGATACGAAGGTTCTCATGGAAGACACCGGCGCTTCGAATGTGCCGTTTTACAACACGGTCAAGTCAATCATCGACGCATGGCTCGTCGCGCATCGCCAGTCGTCAATCCAGCTCATTGTTTCGCACTCGCACGCGCACGGCGACCACGCCTTCAACGACTCACAGTTCGTTGGAAAGCCTAACACGACGGTTGTCGGCACGTCACTCACCGCGGTGAAGAACTTCTTCGGCATCGTGAATTGGCCGACCCAAATCGTGAACTATGACCTTGGCGGTCGCGTCGTACAGATCATTCCGATCCCCGGCCATCACACGGCGCATATCGCGATCTACGACGCCCGCACTGGTTGGCTGCTCACGGGCGACACGCTGTACCCCGGGCGTCTCTACATCTCAAGTTGGGCTTCGTACAAGGCCAGTATTCAGCGCATGGTCGACTTCACGGCCGACAAGCAGGTGTGTTGGGTGATGGGAACGCACATTGAGATGACGAAAACCCCCGGTGTTGATTACGCGATGGGCGTGACGTCGCATCCCAATGAACACGGGCTGCAACTCACGCGCGAACATCTGATCGAGTTGAACGACGCCTGCATCGCGATGGGTGCGGCGCCGGTCTACCAAGTGCACGACGACTTCATTATCTTTCCGCTTTCGCTCGCGATGGGCGGAAGGCTTCAAGACGCGCCGAGCGACGCTGCAAACGCCGAAGTCTGCTGTATGCGACCGACCAACGTGTTCGAGTACCGTCGGGCCCGCGTCGGCGACGCACGGTGACAAGAGCACGACCGTTCGCGCGGGTGGTGCGAGCGTTTGGTTCCACGATCCTTGCGGTGTCGATGCTGCTCATAGCGCTAATTGCCGTTCGGCGCATAGAAGTCAATCGCGCGAAGGGTTCGTCGGCGTGGCTTGAATCGGGCCAGATGGGGGTCGAAGAGGACCACGCTGAGTCGAGTGTCGTGCGGAGTTTCCGAGTGCCTGCTGGTGTGCGACTCATGCCGGTGACGCGGCAGTGGGGCTGGCTTTCGACGACCTGGGATTTTCCACCGCGCCGCTACGTGACGATTCCGCTCTGGATGATCGCCGGGGCAGGCGCGATCATCGCCGTGTTCGGGCACGTTGCGAGCCGTGCGAGCGGCACGATCGACCGCGATGCTCAATCAAGCGGTTGACGCTTCGCGCCACTCACGCCAGAGATCTTGATCGTCGATGAGCCGATCGAGTGCAGTTTGGTCGAGCGGGACCTTCGCCATCAAGATCGCGAGGATGTCCCGAAGATGTTTTGGCGACTTGCCGTCGCGATAGAACTCGAGTTTCTTGGCGATGATGTATTCGGGGGGAACGAGCCAGATCGCAGTGTCGCCAACAGGCACGCGGCGCCGATTATCGAGTACCCATCGTTCAATCGGACCGTGTCTTCCAATGTAAAAATCCGCCTTGTTGCCACTGGCAAAATGAATCAGATTGAACGAGCCAACAGGTAGCACGCACGCCTTCTGGATGGACTCGGTGTCAGGAACGTAGAACTCGTCGAGCGAGTACAGGCTTTCAAATCGCCCAATGTCGTTGCGACCGATCCATATGACGACATCGACGTCGTTCGTGAGTAAGCGCTCGACCAGATTCGTCGACGCGTGTGCTGGCCCGTGCGGCGATAGTGATCACACTCACTGCGTGATCTCTTCCGACCGCCTCCGCATCTTGCACCGCTGGGACCGCAGCAGGCT
>Ga0163146_10000277_pt1 | contig 71667 bp, 72 predicted proteins | sample OliLakLV19MP7G1_FD_148648 | JGI IMG/M metagenome (GOLD analysis project Ga0163146, IMG submission 148648) | Freshwater microbial mat bacterial communities from Lake Vanda, McMurdo Dry Valleys, Antarctica - Oligotrophic Lake LV.19.MP7.G1 | ecosystem: Environmental > Aquatic > Freshwater > Lake >... | reverse complement strand
CCTTCACACTCATGATGACCCTGTCCTCTCTGACCATCTGACCCTCCTTGTGAGGGCCGACAGTCTCGCAACGAAGAGGACATGTCTACTTTGGTGAAAGCGGACATTATCATGTTGGGATGACAGCTAACGTCTCCGCATCCAAGTTGCTTTCGCTCACCCGCAATGCTAAAGCGATACGATGCGACTTGTGTTTATGGGCACGCCGGACTTTGCCTCTGCCACGCTTGAGGCCTTATTGAGGTCGGACGATTCCGTTGTCGGCGTGGTGACTCAACCGGATCGTCCGAAAGGGCGCGGGCAGATGCTCACCCCGTCACCGGTAAAACTCCTTGCCCGGCAAGAACAGATTCCTCTGCTGCAACCGCTCAAGATGAAGGATCCTGAGTTTCTCCAGGCTCTGACTGGGTGGAAACCTGACCTGATTGTCGTTGCGGCGTACGGGCGTATTTTGCCGCCGGCGATCCTCTCGCTTCCCCCGCTCGGTTGTGTCAACGTACATGGGTCCCTTCTTCCAAAATATCGCGGTGCTGGTCCGATTCAATGGGCCCTCATCAACGGGGAAACGGAAACAGGAATTACGACCATGTTGATGGATGAAGGGATGGATACCGGCGCCATGTTGCTTCAAGAGGCCATCCCTATTACGTCGGACGACACCGTCGGTACCCTCTCGCCACGGTTGGCTGAGCTGGGAGGTAGACTGCTGGTCGAGACGATTGCCAGACTCAAAGCCGGCACCCTCGTACCGAAGCCGCAAGATTCTTCACGGGCGACGTTGGCGCCGCTGCTGAAAAAGGAAGATGGTGCAATCGATTGGGCCTTGCCGGCCGCCGTTCTGGCAAATCGAGTCCGCGGACTCTCTCCTTGGCCCGGAGCCTATACAACTGTGGCGAGAGGTGACCGCTGGATTGTCTCGAGAGCCCTGGCTCTCCCAGTGCCGGTGACAAAGCCTCCAGGGGTGGTCGTCGCCATCACACACGAGGCGCTTCATGTTGCCACCGGGGAGGGAATCCTTGCGGTGATGGAGTTGCAACCGTCTAATAGTCGTCGAATGGCCGTCTCTCAATACTTGGCCGGCCATCCCATTGCTGTTGGATTGCAGTTAGGGGGACCAGCTCTTTCTTAGCGTCCTTCCCATTCATCAAACAATCGGAATGTTCCCGTCCTGAATCCATTATGGCGTCTGGTCCTCGATCCCTATTTGCTGCACCGACCGCACCGTCAGCCCGTGCGATCGCGCTCTCGTTATTGGTGGAGTCCGACAAGAGCGAGGAGGGGGTCGATGTGTTGTTAGATCGTGCACTCGCGCGATGCTCGTTCGACGGCAGGGAGCGAGCCCTGACGGTGGAACTCACCTATGGCGTCTTGCGGCGGCGTGCGACGATCGATTGGCGACTTGAACCAGTCTTGGACAAGCCGCTTCCACGGCTTCCCCTCGCGGTACAGATGGTCCTCAGGCTCGGGGCCTACCAACTTCTATTTCTAGATCGCATTCCGCAGTCTGCCGCCGTCAATGAATCGGTGAACCTGGCCAAGGCCTTTGCCGGCACAGTGGGCAGAGACTGGAGTGGGTTCGTCAATGCGGTGTTGCGTTCGCTCTTGCGTCATCCACCTGAGCCCTGGCCCAGCACGGATCTTGATGCCGCACAGGCTCTCGCTGTGCGGTACTCGGTTCCAGACTGGCTCAGTCGTCGATGGGTGGCACGGCTTGGACTGGCTTCCGCGGAACGTGCCTGCGAGGGGGTCAGCGTCGTACCTCCGCTGACCCTTCGGGTGAACCGGTTGATCACGACGAGGGAGTCGCTTCTCCACACATTTTCCCAGGCCGGCATTACGGCCAAGCCGACCAGCGTGAGTCCGTTCGGCATTCTGATTGAAGAAGGAGGTTCCGTGCCTTCGCTTCCAGGGTTTCACGAGGGCGCCTTTTATGTCGAAGATGAAGCCGCGCAATTAATTCCTCCTCTGCTCGACCCTCAGCCTGGCGACAGGGTGTTCGATGCCTGTGCCGCGCCGGGAGGGAAATCGACCCATGTGGCTGCGCTGATGCAGAACCAAGGGATCATCTACGCCATTGATCGGAAAGAGACCCGTCTGGATCTGGTACGAAGCAATTGTCGTCGGCTCGGAGTCCAGATTGTCGTGCCCATGGTCGCCGATATTCGACAGCCACGCGAATGGGGTCCCATGATCGAGACGGCACGGTCTTCTTCCATGAGGAATCCCAGAGTGGGCGAACCATCCATCGATCGGATATTGGTGGACGCGCCCTGCAGCGGGCTCGGTGTGCTACGGCGACATCCGGAAGCGAAATGGCGGAAGGGCGAGCAGGTACTCTCTCGGCATCAGGCGCTCCAATGTCAGATCCTCGAAGCGGTTGCCCTATGCTTGCGGCCTGGTGGGGTGCTGGTCTATAGTACGTGCTCCACAGAACCGGAAGAAAACGAAGACGTCATCGAGCGATTCTGTCGTGCCCATGCGGAATTCCAACCTGAATCCGTCGCTCCTTGGCTTCCGCCTGCGGCACAGGGATTCGTCACCGAACAAGGCGCCCTCTCGACAGTGGGCAACCAATTCTCGATGGACGGATTTTACGCCGCACGGTTGAGGAAAATGTTGTAATGGCACGCCCCATTCTTATTGCGCCCTCAATTTTAGCGGCTGACTTTGCCAGGTTAGCCGAGGAAGTCGCAGCGGTGGAACGAGCGGGGGCCGATTTTCTGCACATTGATGTTATGGACGGACATTTCGTCCCGAATTTGACCGTCGGTCCGCCGATCGTGGCAGCCCTCAGAAGAGTGACCACATTGCCGCTCGACGTCCATCTCATGATCACCAATGCCGACGCCTTCATCGCTGAGTTTGCCGAGGCGGGAGCGGACTACCTCACGGTTCACGTGGAAGCCTGTCCTCATCTCCATCGCACGGTGCAATTGATCAAGGAGCATGGTGTCAAGGCCGGTGTGACTCTGAATCCTGCCACCTCGCTTCATACGATTGAGGAAATTCTTCCCGATGTCGATTTGGTCCTCATTATGTCGGTCAACCCTGGCTTCGGTGGCCAAACGTTTATCACGTCCTGTCTGAATAAGACGGCGTCCGCCCGTGCCATGATCGATCGGATCGGAAGTCGTGCATTGCTCGAAGTGGACGGCGGAGTCAAGATCGACAATGCGGCTCAGGTGCTGGCTGCCGGAGCGGATGTATTGGTCGCTGGGTCGGCCATTTTCTCCAGCCAGGACTATGCCGCAACGATTGCCGCGATGCGCACAGCCGGACAACCTTTTTCCACGACGCCGCAACGCGTCTCCGCTCACTGATAGGCCTCGCGGGTGGACATTTCTTCCCTCATCGATAGCCTCCATCCTCTCGAAATCAAAGTCCTATCGACCTTCGTGGCGAATCCCTCCATGATCCTCCAGACAGAACAGCTTGCGCAGTCCAGCGGGTTGGAATCCTCACAGCTCAGCATGGCCGTCGAATGGCTGCTCGCCAAATCGTTGCTTGCAGTGGATACAGAAACCGTGACGCCGATTGTCTCGCTCACAACAATCGGCGAACTCTATTTTGAAAAATATTCGCCGATCGAACGGGTCCTGTCTGTCGCTCGCGATGCAGCCAAAACCGGCAAGCGCCTGACCATTCAGGATATTCAATCCCGGGAGGGACTCGAACCAACGGAAGTGAGCGGCGCCATTGGACGGCTTAAGAAAGAGGGGGCACTGCTCATCATTCAAGGCGGCTGTGTCGAGTCGACGGGCCGACCGAGCCAAACGACGGAAGCCATGCGGGGATTGTTGCAGCAGCTTCATGGAGCCCCTCGTGAGCTGCGGGCGTTTTCCGAAGCACAACAGCAGGTCATTCACGATCACGCGGTGAAACGAGGGAATGCACGTGAACCGTTCCGCATCGATGATCGGGTGGCCAGAGCACTCAAGCTGTCCCTGTCAGGCATCGAAGCCACCCAGCAGCTCTCTCGTGAAGGGATCGCGGAAGAGGTCTCCCAACTGACGCCCGAACTGTTAAAAGACGGGAGCTGGCGGGCGAAGCGCTTCCGTAAATACACGATCAGTCTCCGCGCGCCACGGATTGCTCCTGGCAAACGCCACCCCTATCGCGAGTTTCTGGATACGGTCAAGACGCAACTTGTGAGCATGGGATTCCAGGAAATGCGGGGATCGCTCGTGGAGACTGAATTTTGGAACATGGATGCCCTCTTTATGCCGCAGTTCCATCCGGCGCGTGACATCCATGACGTCTACTTCGTCAAGGAGCCGACCCATGCCTCGTCGGTTGAGGAACCGTTCTTGTCCCAAGTCGCACAGGCGCACCAGAGCGGCGGTGAAACCGGTTCAACCGGCTGGAACTATTCCTTCGATGCGGAGCGCGCGCGACGGTTGGTCTTGAGGAGCCAAGGGACAGCCGTCTCGGCCCATACGCTAGCGGCACACCCTGCCGTGCCGGGGAAATATTTCTCCATCGCCCGTTGTTTCCGCTACGATCAAGTGGATGCGACGCACGCGACCGATTTCTTTCAAGTAGAAGGGATCGTGCTCGGCGAAGACATCAACTTTCGCACGTTGCTTGGCCTGCTGAATCTCTTTGCCCGGGAAGTGGCGCAAGCCAAAGAAGTGAAGTTTCTTCCAGCCTACTTTCCCTTCACCGAACCGTCGGTCGAGCTGCACGTGCGCCATCCGAAGCTCGGATGGATGGAACTTGGCGGAGCCGGGTTATTCCGGCCTGAAGTCACCCTTCCACTGGGTGTGACCGTTCCGGTGATCGCGTGGGGGCTAGGGCTTGATCGCATGGCGATGGTGGCGCTCGGCATTCACGACATCCGTGAGTTATTCACCGACAATCTTGATCTCATCCGATCCACCAAGGGGGGCTACTAGGTTTCACATGCCCACGATTACCATTTTCAAGCAGGACCTCGAGGGATTGCTCGCAACGCCGGGAGAGGCTCCCCAGCCGATCAGTATCGAACAACTCGAAGAGTCATTGATGCTTGTGAAGGGTGAGTTGAAGGGGCAGAATCCCGACACCGGCGAACTGCGAATTGAGCTGCAAGATAGCAATCGTCCCGATCTCTGGTGCTGCGAAGGAATCGCCAGACAGATTCGGGTGAAGCGGCTCGGTGTTCTCGCGACATACGATTTTCTCACGCGCAAACCCAAATCGCCAAAGCGACTCCACGTGGTTCCCGGCTTGGAGAAGGTCAGGCCCTACGTGGCGGCCTGCACGGCAACCGGTTACCGCGTGACCCAGGAGGGCCTCGCACAGCTGATCCAAACGCAAGAGAAACTCGCTGAGATGTTCGGCCGTAAACGCCGAACCCTGTCGATCGGACTCTATCGGCTCGCGGCGATCGAGTTTCCTGTCACCTATGATTTAGTCAAACCTGACGAAGCGTCATTCACGCCGCTAGGGATGGATGCGGTGATGACGCTTGGAGAGATGCTGCTCGTCCATCCCAAGGGTCTAGAGTTCGGCGGGATTCTCGCGGGACATGATCGTCTCCCCTTTCTGTGCGATGCGAAGCGTCAGGCTCTTTCCTTTCCCCCGATCATCAATAGCCGCGAAGTCGGAGAAGTGCGGGAGGGAGACGATGCCCTCTTCGTCGAGGTCACCGGCACGGACCTTTCGATGGTCGTCTTGACCCTCAACATTTTTGCCGCCAATCTTGCGGATCGTGGCGCGGTGATTGAGCCGATTGAAGTGCGATATCCCTATAAGACGGCTCTTGGCATGGCGGTCATGACTCCGCACGATCTTGAGAAGTCACGGAAGCTTCCCATCGGCACGATTGAACAGGCCCTTGGGCAGGCGCTCGGTGCCCAGGAAGTGGCGAAGGCCCTCACGTCCTACGGCTATGAGGTCACGACGAAAGGCAAATATGTAACGGTGACGCTTCCATTCTATCGGCAAGATCTGATGCACGCGATGGACGTGGTCGAAGACGTCGCGATCAGCCGTGGGTACGGGGACTTTTTGCCGGTGATGCCCTCGCAATTTACGGTTGGGGGATTATCCCGCATCGAAGAGGTCTCCGATCGTGTGAGGGCGCTCATGGTCGGCATGGGATTTCAGGAAATCATTTCCAATATTCTTGGCTCTCCTCAGGACCTGCGCGATGCGATGCGATTGGAAGGGACTGAGTGGGGGCAACTTGTCGAAGTGGACAATGTGATGTCCCTGAACTTTTCCGCACTTCGACAATGGATGCTGCCATCGTTGCTTCGCGTGGAGGCGGCATCGAATCGGGCGTTTTATCCCCATCGGATGTTCGAAGCTGGCGAAGTGGCACGCCGCGATCTCACGCAGCCCCTCGGGTCACGTACCGTGACAGTACTCGGCGGGATGATTGCCCATGCCGGTGCCCACTTCTCCGAGGCCCACTCCTGCCTGGACACGCTATTGTATTATATGAACCAAGCCTACAGCCTGGAACCGATCCAGCACCCTTCGTTTCTCGCTGGACGGGTGGGGGGAGTGATGTCTGAGGGGAAACAGGTCGGCGTGATTGGAGAACTGCACCCCGAAGTGCTCGAGCGCTGGCAGATCGCGGTTCCGGCTGTCGCATTCGAAATTGATCTCACGGAACTCGCCGAACGGTCTTGAGACGTACGCCCTGCGGCGTTCTCAAAACCCGTGAAGCGTATCTAGTTCAAACATTTCAGGTTGCAAGTTTCTAGTTTCATGTTTCTAATTATTCGTTTCGGATTGCTGAAACTCCGAGGTCGAACTTGAAACCTGAAACTAGAAACAAGCCACTCCAGAACGACGCTTCGTGCGCTTAGGCTACGGCAGGGGTAAGCTGCTGTTTAGCCAGACCGACCAACTGCTCAAATCCTGTGGCATCCTTGATGGCCATATCGGATAAGACCTTCCGGTCTAAGAGAATATTGGCCTTCTTCAGGGCGTTGATAAACCGGCCATAGGTCAGTCCATGCGACCGAACTGCCGCGTTGATGCGCGCAATCCACAACACGCGGAAATCACGTTTCCTATTTTTCCGTCCGGTATAGGCGTACGCCTGACCTTTATCCACTGATTCGGTTGCGGTACGAAACAGCCGGCTCTTCCCTCCATACTGTCCTTTGGCGAGTTTCAGCCGCTTCTTCCGACGATGTCTTGTTTTTGGGCCACCTTTTGCGCGAGGCATGGGTCAATACTCCTTTTGGTTAACGCGATTGAGTCACTGTAAGTTAAGAATACGGCAACAAACGATCCAGCGCCTGAGTCTTGGTCTTATCGACGAGAACCGTGCCACTTAATCGGCGCTTCCGATCCTGCGTCTTACTGGTGAGGATATGGCGTTTCCCCGCCTTTCGCCTGACTAACTTCCCGGAACCGGTGCGGGTAAACCGCTTTTTGGCTCCGCTATGTGTTTTCATTTTCCTGTTATTCATGTCGGTGTTTCCTTTGGCTAATAGCGTTCGGGCCGCCGTCTTACTTCGGCGCCACGATCATGATCAAACTTCGCCCTTCCATACGTGGGGCGTACTCGATGGTGCCTGTCTCTCCCAGCTCCGCGATGACCGTATTCATGAGCGTTCGACCCATCTCCTGATTCGCCATCTCACGACCGCGGTACGTTAAGAGGACTTTGGTCTTGTTCCCATCGGCCAAAAACCCCTTAATCTGCCGAATCTTGATCTCCAAGTCATGCTTATCTGTCCGAGGGCGCAACTTAATTTCCTTCACCTGTGTCGACTTTTGATGGCGCCGGTTCTGGTGGTCCTTTTTGCTCAGCTCGAACTTGTATTTCCCGTAGTCCATAATGCGGCACACGGGCGGCACTGACGTGGGAGCGACCTCGACAAGGTCGTAGCCACCTTCTTGTGCCTGTTTGAACGCATCCGCCGTGAGGAGAATGCCGAGCTGTTCACTCTCGGGACCGATCACCCGGACTTCGCGCACCCTGATTTCGCGGTTCACTCGTAGTTTGGGGACGATAATACACCTCTTATTATGTCAGTGAATGTTGCTGCCCTGCCGGTTTGAGATCCGCACGGAGCAGGTCGAGCGCTCCGGCAATGGTCATGCTACCGAGGTTGGCTCCGCTCCGGCCCCGTACCGCCAGAGTCCCACTCTGCACTTCACGATCGCCTACTACGAACATAAATGGAACCTTCGACTTCTCGGCTTCTCGAATTTTGAGGCCAATTTTTTCATTCCGAAGGTCTGCCTCGGCGCGAAATCCCGCCCCCTTGAGTTGGGCCACAACCTCAGCGACATAGGGCCGCTGGTTGTCCGTGATGGACATGACCTTTGCTTGAACCGGGGCGAGCCAGGTCGGAAAGGCGCCGCCGAAGTGTTCAATCAGAATGCCGAAGAACCGTTCGATCGATCCCATCAGCGCTCGATGGATCATGATCGGCTGGTGAACTTTTCCATCTTCCCCAATATAACCGAGTTCGAACCGTTCCGGATTATTGAAATCGACTTGAATGGTCGAACATTGCCAGGAGCGTCCCAGGGCATCTTTGATTTTGATATCGATCTTGGGTCCGTAGAAAACACCTTCGCCCGGATCGATCTCGTAGGCGACGCCTCGTCCCTTCAATGCCGCTTCGAGCGCGCTGGTGGCCTGAGCCCACCGTTCTTCCGAGCCGACGGACTTTTCCGGCTTGGTCGAGAGATACACTTCAAATTCGGTGAACCCGAAGGTGCCGAGGATAAAGAACGTGAAGTCGAGAACCTGGCTGACTTCGCTTTCAATCTGATCCGGCCGGCAGAACAGGTGCGCGTCATCTTGGGTAAAGCCGCGAACCCGCAGCAGGCCATGGAGGACGCCTGTTCGTTCGTACCGGTACACCGTTCCTAATTCGCCATAGCGGATGGGGAGATCTCGGTAGCTGCGCAGATGCGACTTGTAGATCATGATGTGGAACGGACAATTCATCGGCTTGAGCTGGTACTCGCTATTTTCGAGCTTCATGGGAGCGAACATGTTCTCGCGGTAATAGTCGAGGTGGCCGCTGGTTTTCCAGAGGTCTAACCGGGCGACGTGGGGGGAGTACACCAATTCGTACCCATTTTGAATATGCTGATCGCGCCAAAAATTCTCGATCAACAGCCGGATCGTGGCGCCCTTCGGGTGCCAGAGCACCAGGCCTGGACCGATTTCATCCTGGATCGAGATCAAGTCGAGTTCCTTGCCGACCTTTCGGTGGTCTCGCCGTTTAATCTCTTCCAGCCGCGCGAGATGCGCGTCGAGTTCTGTCTGGGTTGGAAAGGACGTTCCGTAGATCCGTTGCAGCATGGGATTACGTTCGTCGCCGCGCCAGTAGGCTCCGGCCGTGTTCAGGAGCTTGAATGCCCCGACATGACCCGTCGTCGGCAGATGCGGGCCGCGGCAGAGGTCGGTAAAGCCCCCCTGGGTATACACCGAGATGGTTTGTCCATCGGCCAATCCTTGAATCAACTCGACCTTGTAGGCTTCCCCTTGTTCCTGAAAAAGCTTCACCGCATCGTGCTTCGATAACTCTGCCCGTTTGACGGGAAGCGCGCGCTTGACGATGTCTTTCGCTCGGGCCTCAATTTTCTCGAGATCGTCCGGTGTAAATGGGCGATCAAATGCAAAGTCATAGAAAAATCCGTCATCAAGGGCCGGGCCGATCGTCAATTGTGCGGTAGGGAAAACTTCTTTGACGGCCTGCGCCATAATGTGCGTACTGCTGTGGCGGTAGACTTCGCGGCCTTCAGCACTATCGAATTGAAGTGGAACCACCTCAGCGTCTTCCGTCAAGGCACTCGAGAGATCGACGGTCTGGCCATTCACCTTGGCCGCAAGGATCTCCGTGCCAAGTGTCAGGCCGAGAGCCGACAGCGCAGCCCCAACGGTTTGGCCTGCTGGAATATCACAACTGCTGCCATTTTTGAGGGTAACTTTCATGACATGCACTCAATCAACCACGTATCTAGAAACAACAAGACCACCCCCCTTGCGAGAGGCATACCAATACCCTCAGCGAGGTGGTAGGCGCGGACGGTCTTGAACCGTCGACCTCTACCGTGTCAAGGTAGCGCTCTCCCCCTGAGCTACGCGCCTATCGATCTGGATGCGCATGCTAATATAGCCCTGCCCAAGGTGTCAAGAAACAGCCTCTACCAATATGCAGTCGGCTGAGGGAAAACCGACCACGTTACACGATCTTCAAGGTATCGAAGTCGATCCCTGCGAGAGCAATCGGTGTCTTCAGCTTCATGTCTTTCAACGCGTCAACGACACGGTCGGCAACCACAAAGTTCCGATACCATTTCCGATTAGCCGGCACAATATGCCACGGCGCATGATCGGTGCTCGTGGCCGCCATCATGTCCTCGAACGCCTCCATGTAGCTCTTCCACAATTTTCGTTCTTCGAGGTCCCCTTCATTGAATTTCCAGCGCTTCTCTGGGTCACGAACACGTTCCTCCAACCGTTCTTTCTGTTCATCCTTGGAGATGTGAAGGAAAAACTTGAGGATCGTCGTCCCACTCTCATGGAGCAGCTCCTCGAATTCTTTGATTTGATTAAACCGTTGTCGCACCACCGTACTCGATACCAAGCCATGAACGCGGGTGATCAGCACATCTTCATAATGCGAGCGATTGAAGATGCCGATCTGGCCATGGGGTGGCGTCTTCTGATGCACGCGCCAGAGGAAATCGTGGCCGAGCTCCTCCGACGACGGAGTTTTGAAGGACACGACTTTGCAGCCCTGCGGATTCACGCCGGACATGACGCTCTTGATCGTCCCGTCCTTACCACTGGTGTCCATTCCCTGCAACACGATGAGCAGGGATCGAGTCCCGTTCGCATAGAGCCGTTCTTGGAGTTCACCGAGCCGTCCGGTCAATGCTGCCGTCATCGCCTTGGCTTTTTCTTTGCCTTGATCGGTCTTCTTGTAGTCCCCCGTGTCGTCCGGGTCATATGTATCCAAGTTGAGTGGTGAGTCCAGCTTGACGCGATACTCTTTCATGCGGGAAACCTCCTTTGTCTGTTCGATCTTGTATTCATGGCGACATTCTACTCCCTTCGCTCTGGCTTGACAGCCACGAACAAGTGGCAGAACATGCGCAAAATTACTCCAAATGAAGGGGCATCATGGCGATTAATCCTGACAGGCTGGACGCGTTCATGGGCAAGGCAGTCGGTGACATCGGGGCCGCGCTGAGTGCCAACATGGTGCTCCTTGGCGACAAGCTCGGTCTCTACAAAGCCATGCGAAGGCGGGCCCCGTCACGCCGACTGAACTTGCGAAGGCCACAAAAACGGCAGAGCGGTACGTCCGTGAGTGGCTGGGCAATCAGGCAGCAGGTGGCTATGTAACCTATGACGCTGGAACCGGTCGGTACACCCTCCCTGAAGAACAGGCCATGGCACTCGCCGATGAAAACAGTCCGTGTTTTCTCCCGGGTGCGTTTCAGGTCATTGCGGCCACATTCTCCGCAAACCCCAAGATCCAGCTGCGATTCAAGACCGACAAGGGCCTCGGGTGGGATCAGCACGACCACCGGCTGTTCGAAGGCACAGAGCGATTCTTCCGCTCGAGCTACCGTGGCAACCTCGTGGCAAATTGGATTCCCTCCCTCGATGGTATGGAGGCAAAGCTAAGGAGAGGTGCAAAAGTCGCGGATGTCGGCTGCGGGTTTGGAGCATCCACCATCATCATGGCACAGGCCTATCCCACATCGACCTTCTTCGGCTTCGATTACCATAAACCCTCGATCTTGACCGCACGCAAACGGGCCAATGAGGTAGGGCTGAAAAACGTGACCTTCGCAGTGGCGAAGTCCACAGACTATCCCGGCAAGGAATACGATTTCGTCGCCCACTTTGATTGCCTGCATGACATGGGCGATCCTACTCGGAGCTGCGAAGTATGCGAAGAAGACGCTCGCACAGAATGGTACGTGGATGATTGTGGAGCCATTCGCGAATGACCGCGTAGAAGACAATCTGAATCCAGTAGGCAGAGTCTATTACGCCGCATCGACGATGATCTGCGCCCCCGCTTCTCTGGCATCCAATGGCCCAGCCCTCGGTGCCCAGGCCGGGGAGGCAAGACTACGAGACGTGGTGATGAAAGGCGGGTTCACACGATTCCGCCGCGCGACACAGACGCCGTTCAATCTGGTGTTGGAAGCCCGACCGTGAGCCCCATGACTATCGTGGCCGGTCTGGCGTTGAGGCTCGCTTGCGCTTTCGCGCGCCACCGGGCATAGTGCGGGCCGGAATCTCCGAAATCTATTGGTGAGGGAGGCACGCATGGGACGACGACTGGCCGCCGAAGCGCTGGGTACATTCTGGTTAGTGTTTGCCGGCTGCGGCAGCGCGCTCCTGAGCGCCGGCCTGCCGGGACTCGGCATCGGCGTCGTCGGCATCGCCTTCGCCTTCGGGGTGGCCGTGGTCACGATCGTCTACGCCATTGGCCATATCTCCGGCTGCCATATTAACCCCGCCGTCACGGTCGGCCTCATGCTCAGTAAGCGCTTCCCCGCGCACGAAGTCCCCGGCTACATCGCCGCCCAAGTGATCGGGGGCATTCTGGGCGCCGGCGCGCTCTATCTCATCGCCACCGGGCGGGCCGGGTTCGTCCCCGGCGGCTTTGCCTCCAACGGCTATGGGGAACATTCCCCCGCCGGCTATTCCCTCTTGGCTGGCTTCTGCACCGAAACGATCTTCGGCTTCTTTTTCCTCCTCATCATTCTGGGGGCCACAGACAGCCGGGCGCCACAGGGCTTTGCCCCCTTGGCCATCGGCCTCGCCGTGGCGCTGATCAATTGGGCGGGCATCCCGGTGACCAATCTCTCCCTCAACCCGGCGCGCAGCACCGCCACCGCCGTCTTTGCCGACGGCTGGGCCCTGCAACAACTCTGGCTCTTCTGGGTCGCCCCCATCTTGGGGGGCGCGATTGCCGGCGTGGTCTATCCCTTTCTGGCCGGTCAGCCGACGAGCAGCCCGCCGACCCGCGCGAGCAAGTCCGCACGCTAGCCGCGCGCGACCTACGGCAGGGTTGGTACATTTTGGGCACAGCGAACGCCGACGTTCGGGGCATGTTCGGTGGGGTCGCTTTTCGTGCGAAACGAGGCGCGGAGCCGATAGGGACTATTGAGATAGGACCCCCCACGCTGGACCTTCACGGTGCCCTCAGCCGGGCCCCGAGGATCGACGGTGGGATTCGGCGTGTAGGCGGCTTCATCATACCAATCAGCCACCCATTCATAGAGATTTCCGGCTAGGTCGTGGACCCCATAGGGGCTCCGCCCATGGTCCCGATTCCCGATCGGCGAGACCGTCTCAGCCCCTTCATTCAACCCAAAGACGGCCTGTGTCTGGGTTGGCGGATCATTGCCCCACGGATAGACGCGGCCATCCGTTCCCCGGGCGGCTTTCTCCCACTCCGCTTCGGCCGGTAAGCGTTTTCCTGCCCACAGACAATAGCCTGTGGCTTCCAACCAGTTCACCCAGCGCACCGGCTGGTCCGCATGGACGACTGGCGTCTCTTGGTTCGCAAAGCCCCAAGGGGGTTCACTCTGAATCTCCGCCACAAACTTCGCAAACCGCCCATTCGTCACTTCGAATGTGTCCAGATAAAAACTGTCAAGGAAGACACGATGAACCGGTTGTTCGTCGGCATCGCCCTGATCGCTCCCCATCGTGAACTCTCCGGCTGGTACCAGTACCATCGGCGCCCCATCCTTGCCCACAAACATGGCCGGAGGGTGAGAGAGTGCCGTTGCCTTCGTGCTTGAGTTCCCGTTGGCCGAAGATCGCACTTTTTCTGTCGTCTTTGTGTCTCTCCCTGCTGAGCGCGGTTTGACTGGCGCTGGCTCTGGCTTCGCGGGAACCGATTCAGGGGTGACGGCGGCTGGCTCTGGTGCAGCAGGGATAGGCTCGTTGGCCATGGGGTCGTGACCTATGGACAACACCAACAGGCCGACCATCACTAGGGGAACCATTCGTCGAGCCCACATACTTGTATTACTCCAAGTTCAATGCGCCGCGGAAGGCCTGTCTGATTACGGATAGCAGATCCATTAAAGTACCGAAAAAGAGCAGGACAAATCTAGGGTGAGGTAGGACACGATACCACAGAAGAGGGGAGGCGGGACAATTCGAGTCTGAGTCCTGCGCCAGGCCGCATTCGACTCGTGAGATGGAGGACAGGCGATATACCTGGCCACGAGCCCGCATGATTCATAACGGTTCGTCGCCCTTCGACAAAGCTCAGGGTCCCGAGCACAGTCGAGGGACGAAATCGCCTGAAAGCGCGTTCCTCGTGAAGCGTATCTCGTGTAAGTGTTTCGAGTTTCATGTTTCTGGTTTCAAGTTGTTTGAGTCGGATTGGTGAAATTCAGAGGTCGAACCTGAAACTTGGAACCTGAAACTAGAAACACAACTTCCGGACGAACGACGTTTCACGCGCAAGCACAGCGGATCGGCGATCGCAGCAGAACTGTTCATGAATCATGCGGGCTAAGGAGCCTTTCTGCAAGGGACTGCCAGATGACCGCGCGATGTAGGATCATCGACCTCTGAGAGCAGGATTTCAAAGCCGGCTTTCTGCAGGAGGTTCAGGCTCACCCTGGAGAATGCCCGCTATAGAAGACGCCGACGTCAAACATTGAGTCCGTGAACTCATTCTCGCTACCACCCCAAGAGAGAAAGACCGATGCTCCCGGCCTCATCCACTCAGACATGGTGTGAAACAGTCTTTCGTGTCGCGCCTTCGGGATGTGAAAAATTGAACCCCAGGCCACATGGAAAATTGTGGACAACAATACTCAGACGTTCGACAGGTATGGGGCTTCCCAAGGCGGCAAGGAAATGAAGGAGATGGAGATCGCCTATACGCGGAAGCCCTAGCGAACAGGTCAGCCTTGCGCGGAGAGGTTGTCGACTCTCCGTACCTGGCGGTCGCATGCTGGTTCGATCGCCCGAAACACAGTAGGCTCCATTTCCCATGCTACGTAACGTAACCGATCCTCACTCACGCGCTCCACAGCTGACACTCCACTACAATCTTGACTCGCCTTCAACCACTGTGATTAGGTTTCTCGTTTCCAGGGCAGACGCTGCACAATGACGACACTTCTGACCAACCAGACTCATCGGATGCTCGCATTCGCCGGCGCCATATTTCTCTGCATTGCCGGCGCCGGCTGCCAGAAGGAGAGCGAGGCGATCGTCTCGATTGCCCTGCACCCGACCAATGCGAATATCCTCTATGTGGCCACGAACGATGCGGTCTATAAATCGCGCGATGAGGGCTTGTTATGGGAACGGTTTCCGAGTTTCAGCGCCAGACGGGTGACGACGCTCGCGATCGATCCTGAATTTCCGGCCACGATCTATGCCGGCACGATGGCCGATGCCGTCTACAAGAGCCCGGATGGTGGGCAACATTGGCTCCCCCATAATGTCGGACTCAAAGAGCACGTGTCTTTTATCAATCAATTCGTCTTTCATCCGACTGACCACGATCAAATCTACGCGGCCACAACCGTCGGCGCCTTTTATACCAAAGACGGCGGGCGTGAATGGGAAGAGCGCATGGCCGGGATGAAGGAGGTCCACATCGTCGTCTCCATCGCCATTCATCCCCGCAATCCTCGTGTTCTCTATGCAGGCACCACGGGAGGAGTCTATCGGTCCGACAGCGCCGGGATGGGATGGAAGAAGGTCAATAACGGGCTGATTCCAGAACAGGAGCTGATGGGGGGCATGGCGCTGGGTGTCAATGTCATTGTGCTCGACGTGGTCAACCCGGACATCGTCTATGCCGGAACCACGAAGGGCCTCTTCCGTACTGCGACACATGGAGACCAGTGGGAGCGGATCGGGCAATCGCTCCCCGATCTGTTCATCAGCAGTATTCTCCTCGACCCGGCCCAGCCGAAGACTCTGTACATCGGAGGGCCTGGGGGAGTCTGGAAAAGCCCAGACAGCGGACAGACGTGGACCGCTATCAACAGCGGATTGGGTTCGCTGAACATTCGTACCCTGGCGATGAGCCCACGTGATCCGCGCCTTCTCTATGCTGGCACAAACGGCAGCGGCCTCTACCGCTCAACCGACGCCGGCGCGACCTGGACTGCTCTGCCGCTCAAAGCCGCACCCGTCCAAAGTTCATCTCAATAACTCCAAGGCAGCCCAAAGAGGCTAGCCTTGTCGGCCTGAAAAGTGAAAAGTGAAACGTAAAACGTGAAAGGTTTCGGAGGGGGAGCACCAGGCAATCTTACGTTTCACTTTTCATATCTCACGTTTCACGGTTTCCGAGAGCGACTTTTTCAGTAGCCTGCCTTTGGCGCCGATTCACTATGTTTGTAACGGCTGCTGTAGGCCAACATCTGGTCCGACAAGGCCTTCCACTCCTCGACCGTCATGAGGTCCTTCATCCTGAAACGGAGCGAGAGAATTTTTGTGGCTGACTGCATCCGCAGATTGTTCGCGTCATCCAGGGCCTTGGTGAATTCCTCCGGCGTCGCCGCGTAGTTTGCACTCAACTCATAGAGCCGGCGATGCCCCGTGCGATCCCGTTCGCGGCTCGCCTTCAACTCCGTCACAATCTCACCGACGATCGATTTGACTTGCCCGGCCTTCTCCTGATCCTTGACGGTCCGATCGATCAAGGCAGCCATGTCCTGCCGGCCTTTCTGCCAATAGGCATCACCTTTCCCTTCTTCTCCCATGCCATGGTGTCGGTAGGACGAACAGCCGGTCAAGGCGAGCACAACAACAAGTCCGAGAATGTATCCCTGAAAGCGTTTCATAAGAACCTCCTCTTAAAATTTGGTTTATCTGGCTCATTTGGTTTGTTTTGTTCATCGAGTTGGTCTAATTCAGCCAAATAAACAAGACAAACCAAACAAACCTCTTAAACGCGACCGCCCGGTCTGTTGTCACGACGACAGTTCTTCCCGTATCATCAATGGCAACTATGTCTGAGCCTACTCCCCCCACAACCGATCCTACCCTGGCGCTTCGAGAGGAATTCCGTCATCACCTTGAAACGTTTTACGCCCAGCTCAAGCTGGCGCCGCCTTATGAGAGCGTCGAAAAGGCCATTCGTTCCCTCACGACGTCGGTTCACGCGCTGCCGCCGTCGGAACGTGCACGTCTGGCCACCGACGCGACTACGCGATGGCAACACTTTCGTCAGGCCTTTGAATCGTCTGGGCTCAGCAAGAAACATCGGGGGATCATTGCAGGTCTCGCCCGCAACCGGTCCGGCCTGAATCTCGCCGCCGAATACGATCAGTTCCTGAGTCTGTATCTTTCCTAGCAGGATGCTGAAAGCGTCCGCCAGCGGCGTTCTCGCATCGCTCAGAGGCTCAACGTACCGAAGCGTACGACTCGCCTCTTCGCTCGCTGCGGCCTTGCTGGACGGTCTTTTTGAGCATCCTGCAATTCAGGACGGCAATCTGGCTCCTTCGAGCACTTCCCGGAGTTCTTGATACACGATCATCAGCCTGGAATTTTCCAATCGATACGCAAACACCACCGTAATGGCCCCGGACAGCACAAACACAAGCCCCAGCCCTACAATCCCGATAGCCAATACCACACCACCGGGTGCCGCCATTTCTCCCTCGATGAACAAGGAGAGCACCGCTCCCACCATCCCCACGACCACGACGACAAACCAGATACCGGTGAGGAGCGCCGAGGACCAGGGAGTGAGCTTTCGGCAGAGCACGGAGAGCGCCTCGCCATCCGGAGACAGAGCAATCAATCCTTTTAACGGCCACACGGTTCGAAAGCCCATGGCGAACAGCCGGTATTTCTGGCGGATCACAATCTGATTGACCTCCCGGTACAACCGAGCCGTGCCATGCGGCAACGTCAACATACCAGCGGCATCGAAGCGGGCGGCAAGCTGCGTCATGGTCGTATGTGTGAATCGATCCTGCGTACGGGCGATTCCGCAGCCGTATCGGCTCGCATCTGGGGTGAGGCGCATGAAGTACAACCAGTCGCCGAGAATGAGGCCAAGACACAATGCACCGGCGAAAAATCCCGCGAAGATCATGCCGCTACCTATCCCATAGGGGCCTCGGGCGAATCAAGTCACAGAACTGAGATAATCTGTTGACTCGTTGCAGTGAGTTGGCTAGAGTACCCGAGTGCTGCTCAGGCGGGTCCCCTCGCTCCACTTAGGTGCGAGGCCGCACGAACTTTTCCCCAAGTTGTAGTTGTAGTTGCGGCAGTCGGCTCATCCCTCGCTGGTCGAGGAGCGCAAGTCGCCCTTAATGTGGAGTCGGAGGTGATATGGATTTAGCGAAGGTCGAGCGTGTCTATACGTCGTACGCCAAGATCTACGATCGGATTTTCGGAAAAGTATTTCACGAAGGGCGCCAGTCGATCATTCAGAATTTGAACGCCCAGCCCCATGAAAAAATTCTTGAAGTGGGAGTCGGAACTGGCTTGGCCCTGCCGATGTACCCCCGCCATTGCCAGATCGTCGGGATCGATTTTTCCGAGGGCATGCTGGACCAAGCGAAGCAGAAAGCGGCGGAACACCAGATGAGTCACGTGGAATTGCACCGGATGGATGCCGGTGCGATGGAGTTCAAGGACGATAGTTTCGACACCGTCGTGGCAGCCTACGTCGTCACCGCTGTCCCAGACTACCGCAAGGTGGTCAGTGAAATGATCCGCGTCTGCCGGCCCGGTGGACGGATCATCATGCTGAATCACTTCGCCAACGACAATAAGGTCATCGCCGCCATGGAGAAAGTCCTTTCCCCTCTCACCAAGCACTTAGGGTGGCGGACAGACCTGGCGCTCCAGACCGTGCTGGACGGGACACCCCTGCACGTGGCCCGGAAACAACAGGTGAATCCGTTTCGGCTCTGGGCCTTAGTGGAATGTGTGAACAAGAAGAACGTGAACGGCAAGACACACATCAATGGCGTGAAAAACGGGAACAGCGCCGCAGCCTTCGCACATATCAGCGGCACGCGTCTATCGGAACAGGCCAGCGGACAAGCGCTGGGCTGACAGGCGGTTGAAAAAGCCCGCCAACGTCGTTCTCGCATCATTCACATTCAGGCCCTCACCGTACCCAAGAGGGTGCCCTCCTCAGCCCTTCGCTCGCTGCGGCCTTGCTGAACGGCCTCTTTGAACCGCCTGCTCACTTCGTCAACTTCCGCCTCATCGTCATATCCTACCCATCAGCCCCGCGTTGCTGTTCGAGTGACTTCCAGTTCTGCCATTCCCCGCCAGCAATGATCCTGTCGCCCACTAAGCACTGGCCGGAAAACCGCTGGGCAATCAGGTCAGCCAGGAGCGAGAGCACCTGGCCTGTGCGGCGATCCTGCACCCCACGGACCCGCAGCACCACACCGAACCCTGGCCCATCGAGCGGCCCGTACAACATACAGTGAACCCCTGTGGCGTGTATTGTTCCCTGCATCGACGCCGGCAGCAGATCCCCTTCCCACTGAATGGAAGGATGACTCTCGGATGACAAAGGAGTGGCTCGCCAAGTACAGGGCACACCTGCCACATCCAGTTCCGCCAAGAGCCATGTGACCGTCGGCCAGTCCGGCATCCCGCTTTGAAACGTCCATTGAGCCACCTGCTCCAGCGACAAGGGTTCGAGACTCGGCGCAGCCACTTCCTCCAGCTGCGCTTCTTCGCACACCACATAGAGTTCGCCATGCGGATCGAACCAGAAGCGGATCTTCCCATCGTTCAGCTCTGCTTGGATCACCCCCAGCGTCGAACAATCAGCCCCTTCCTGTTCACACATCGAGAAATCCGTCACGCCGGTCATCGTGAGTTTCGCAACGCGAGCCATCTGATGAATGTGATAACGGATCACGACCGTGACCGTGGTCCCCGCCGGCACCTCGCGGCCCGACGCTTCATCCAGCAGTCGTCGTTTCGACACCTGCACGTCCGTCACATAGCCGCCCCGAAACCCGCCGGTATGGCCCAGCAACCAGCGCAAATCCTCGATATTGACAACAGGATATTTCATCGCATGAAAGCTCGATGACACTGATAGACCATGACAGACAGCAGCCCGCATGATTATGAGGCCTCTGTCGCAATCGCCAATGTTCAGGCGAGAGACGCGGGTCTAGAGGTCACCCGCGTGACTCATGAAGATTTAGAGAGATATCGCTGAGCCGAGTCGTAGGGCCAACGCGTGGAACTCTGAGGGCATGAACGTATTCGTGTTGTCCGGTGAGGGCCCGAGGAGTGAGCTCATTGGCAGGACTCGTCGTGGAGCAGATCGCGATGCAATGGAAGCGCTCATGCATCAGACGGGCTCACGGCGACCAGAGGGAATGTCTTCTCTCTTGCTCCGTGCCCCTCGTAGGGCTTCTATGCGACTTCGTGACGAACCGTCATGAATGATGAGGGCTAGAACATCGGCTGTTGTTGTTTCAGCCCTTCCACCTGACGCTCTAACTCCTCGACGCGACCTTGCAGGCGAGCGTTATCGAGCCGAAGCATATCTAAGCGATCCAAAAGCTGCTCTTGTTGAATCTCCGTCCACTCCAGCGTTCGCTTTAACCCTTCCAGCTCTAGCTGGCTCTGTTGTCGTTCCTCAGTCATGACTGACATGCGTCTTCCACATCTCCTACAAAACGAATCGGGGCAGTATAATTCCAGATCAGGGAGATGTCTATACCCACTCTCGGAAAAAGCGATCAAGAAAACAAAAAAATATGAGTCTGAAACATTTCTTTCTCATCGCGCACACACTTTCGGCTTGACAAACATCAAGGAAGGTCCTCGCTCCGGCCCGACCCTGGCTACCAAGCTTGAAAAAGACCTCCAGTCCTCTGTACAGTCGGCATCCGAGCGTCTAGCAATATACCCGAGGTGTCAATGCGCGCAGTCTGTCTGCAACATGTTCCCTTTGAAGGGCCCGGAGCCTTCGCCACGGCGCTGACTGAGCGCGGCGTAATCCTGGAACGGTATCTCGTTCCACAAGACGGATTGCCCAACGATGCAGGGGACATCTTGATCGTGATGGGCGGGCCGATGTCGGTGAATGATCCTGATTCCTGGATTGCCGACGAGACGGAATTTATTCGATCCGTAATCCTGGCAGGCAAGCCTGTCATCGGCGTGTGTCTCGGCAGCCAGTTCATGGCCAAGGCCTTAGGCGCAACGGTGCGTTCCGGCCAGGCGCTCGAAGTAGGCATGACACAGGTCAGGCTGACGGCTGAGGCGAAACAGGACCCTGTCTTCAGTACGCTGCCTGAATTATTCTCAGTCTTCGAATGGCACGGCGAAGTGTTTGACCTCCCCCAAGACTGTGTGTCCTTGGCCGGCTCCGACATCGCTCCCCTCCAAGCCTTCCGCTACGGCGCTCAAGCCTACGGACTTTTGTTTCATCTGGAGATGGAAGAAAGCGGCATCGATTCGTTGTCTCGTGAATGTGCGCCGGATCTCACGAAAGCCGGCTTGACCACGCAACAGATAAAAACAACGACCCTCCCTCATCTCCCGCAACTCCATCGGATCGCCGATCGACTCATCGGCCACCTTCTCTCTCCTCAACATTGATTGCCGCCTCATTCCTGCTGTAGTCTTAGACTCCTTGTCGAAAAGTCCAAACGTCATCAGGTCGAAAGTCGCCGGAATTCGCACGACTTCAAGACTTGATGACTTTACGACTTAAAGACCTGAAGACTTTACGCCCGATTGATTCACGAAAGGAGCTTGTTCGCATGTCTGGTTTCCCCATCGAAGTCGCCACACGCATTAAAACACTTCCTCCCTATCTGTTTGCCGCCATCGACAAGATGAAGCAGGCGGCGATTGCCAAGGGCGTGGATATCATCAACCTCGGCATCGGTGATCCGGATTTGCCGACACCGGCCCCCATTATCGAGAGTCTGGCGCAAGCCGCCAAGAACCCGAAGCACCATCAATACCCGTCCTACGAAGGGATGTTGTCGTTCCGAACCGCGGTGGCTGGCTGGTACAAACGACGTTTCAATGTGACGCTGAATCCTGCCGACGAAGTGTTGACCCTGATTGGCTCGAAGGAAGGAATCGGCCACATCCACTTGGCGTTTGTCGATCCTGGCGATATCGTCCTGGTCCCGAGCCCGGGCTATCCGGTCTATCCGGTCGGTACCGGCTTCTGCGGCGGCGTCTCGCATCTCATGCCGCTGACAAAGGCCAACGGTTTCTTGCCTGATTTGAACGCAATCCCCAAGGATGTGGCGAAGAAAGCCAAGCTGATGTGGTTGAATTCGCCGAACAACCCGACCTCGGTCATCATGAGCAGGGAGTACTTTAAGCAGGTCGTAGATTTTGCCCAGGAGAATCAGGTGATCGTCTGCCACGATGCGGCCTACTCGGAGATATATTACGACGGCAACCCTCCTGTCAGTTTCATGGAAATCGATGGGGCGAAGGATGTTGGCGTGGAGTTCCATTCGCTCTCTAAGACCTACAACATGACGGGCTGGCGTCTTGGGTTCGTCGTCGGCAACAGGGATGTCTTGGCCGCCCTGGGCAAAGTGAAGAGCCAGCTGGACTCCGGCGTGTTCGAAGCCGTACAGGCTGCTGGGATCACAGCGCTGGGATTGGATGATTCCATCACGGACGGACTGCGAAAGATCTACCAGGAGCGGCGCGACACCTTGGTGCCAGGATTGAAAAAGCTGGGACTCGAAGTGGATCCACCGCCGGCTGCGTTTTATGTCTGGGTGACGGTACCGAAGGGCTATACGTCTGCATCCTTCACCGCTCACTTGCTGGAGAAGGCCGGGATCGTGACGACGCCTGGCAACGGCTTCGGTGCGCCAGGCGAAGGGTATATCAGGATGACCGTCTGTGCGTCGAAAGAGCGATTGGCGGAGGCGGTGGAGCGGATGAAGAAGGCGGGATTCTAGAACCGTGAAAGGTAAAAGGTGAAATGTGAACGGTGAAGAAAACAGAGATCGATCCGAAATCGTTTCACCTCTCACGTTTCACATTTAACGCGGCTTCTTATGGAAACTGTTTTCATCGGGTTTGGCTCGAACGTCGGCGACCGGCTCGATTTCTGCGACCGTGCCGTGACGTTATTGAGCCTGCTGCCACACTCGCACGTCGCGGGAGTGTCACTGCTGTATGAAGCCGAGCCTGTGAATGACCATGCCCGGCCTGGCGATGACTGGTTCTTGAACGGCGTCGTACAGCTTGAGACAGATGTCACGCCGACCAGCCTCTTGGGTATACTCCGGGAGATCGAGCGCTCGCTTGGTCGTGACGAGGAGAACCGATCTGGTCCCAGAACCATCGATCTGGACATCTTGTTCTACGGCCAACTGGTTATTCACGAGCCGGATCTCGTGGTGCCGCATCCTCGCATGCACCAACGTCGGTTCGTCCTCATGCCGTTGAGCGAACTCGATCCGCTCTTTGTCCATCCGTTACTCCAGCGTACAATCAGCCAACTGCTCGCTGAGACTGGGAAGCAACCGGAGGTCCGCCTCCTGTTTCCCCAGCCCTCGACCCGCTATGGGTCTCGCCCCGCGTGCAGTCAACCCCCAGGCTTATGAAGATTATTCGCACTCCACGATCCATGACTGTATGGAGCGAAGGACTACACCGGGAAGGTGTACGCATCGGGTTCGTACCCACGATGGGCGCGCTGCATGACGGCCACCGTTCCCTCATTCGTGCCGCACGATTACGATGCGATGCACTCGTCGTCAGTATCTTCGTGAACCCAACTCAGTTCAGCCAGACCGAAGACCTGTCCGCGTATCCCCGCCCGATTGCCCACGATCGTACCTTATGTCGAGAGGAAGGAGTGGATGTCTGTTTTGAGCCCACGGCTCAAGCCCTGTACCCTTCAGATTTTCAAACTATCGTGACGGTTCCTGAGATCGCTCGTCGATGGGAAGGAGCGGCCCGGCCCCATCACTTTGCCGGCGTCGCCACGGTGGTGACGAAACTCTTCGGGATGGTGCGTCCCCATCTCGCCTTGTTCGGCCAGAAAGATTACCAACAGGCCACGCTGGTTCGGCGGCTCGTGCATGATCTCAATCTCGGTGTGGTGATTCAGGTGCGCCCGACAGTCAGAGAGCGGGATGGGCTGGCTATGAGTTCGCGCAACGTCTATCTCGGCGCCGATGAACGTCGGATCGCTCCATTGCTCTCGAAGGCACTCCAAGCCGGCAGGCAGATGATCGAGGGTGGGATGTGCGACGTGGCGGGGATCGAGCGGAGCATGCGGCAGACGATCGAACAAGAACCCACCATCCATATCGAGTACCTGGCCGTCTGCGATCCTGACAGTCTAGAGCCTCTACCCGTTGTTGTGGCTCGCGCAGTACTCTTGGGCGCAGTCCGTATCGGATCGGTCCGCTTGATCGATAATCTGCTGGTGAAGATTCCAGGTGGAAAGAGTCGCGCTACGCCAACCGCTGCTCGGCCATAATCGGTTCGATGTGCGCCGGCGAGTAGGTAGCCGGTTTCACCCATTTCCCATCTTCACGCTTATAGCCGCCAACCTTGCTCATGTTGGACCGATGCACTTCTCGAAAAACCGGATCCATGTCGATGCCATAGGACACCGCCGTGCCGTAGACAACGTAGAGGAGGTCAGCCATCTCCTTGGCAATGGATGACAGATCTTCTCCCACGAGAGCCTCTTTCAGCTCATCGAACTCTTCCTGAATCAGCTTGACGCGCAGTTCGCGCGTCCGTCCGTCGACAATCGTCGGGACAGGATTCGTCACAATATCGAACATCCGGTGGAAGGCTGCTACCATCGCCTGCTCATTGGCCATCAGGGACTCCTTATTCGCTGTCATAGGGCAACGCTTTGCGCGAGACCAATTCCACGGGATCCAGCAGGGGAATGTCTTTTTCCGAGGAGACACCGAGCTCTTTGAAGCGGCGAGCCGCCGGTAAGATTCTCGTTTCAAGCGATCCGACCGCTTTGTTGTAGGCCAGCACGCTCTTCCCAAGCGCCTGCCCGACGTCGTTCAAATGCTCAGTCAGCACAGCCATCCGTTCGTAGAGATCTTTTCCCAATCGCCCGGCCTCCTCGGCATGTTCAGTCAATCGTTCCTGCCTCCATCCATACGCGACCGCCCGTAAGAGCGCCATGAGTGTGGTGGGGGTGGCGAGGACCACACTGCGAAGGAAACCATCCTCAATGAGTCGCGGGTCATGCTCCAGTGCGGCGCCCAGAAACTGTTCGCCTGGCAAGAATAACACGACAAACTCCGGCGCTTGTGCGAATTGATTCCAATAGGCCTTCACGCTCAACTCGTCCATGCGCGACCGCACTTGGGCGGCATGACGGCGCATCCCTTCGAGACGTTGCTCCTCCGTCGAGGCTTCGTGTGCATCCAAATAACCTGCCAACACGGTCTTGGCATCCACGATGATCTGTCGCCCACCCGGCAACTGCACGACCATATCGGGACGGAGCCGGCTGCCGTCGACCGTAATAGATTCCTGCTCGAAAAAATCGCAATGCGCCACCATGCCGGACAACTCGGCCACCCGCTTGAGGGTGATCTCACCCCATTGGCCACGGATAGCCGGCGCGCGAAGGGCCTTCACAAGATTGCCGGTCTCCGATTGCAATTTCTGCTGCGATTCAGCCAATAGCTTGAGATGCTGATCCAGACCTCCATAGGCCGATTGCCTCGATTGCTCCAGCTGCCGGAGTTGGTCGTCGTATCGAGACAGCGAGTCTTGGAGGGGTTTGACCAGACTGTCGATCGCCTGTTGTCGCTGGGCGAGATCGCCCTTGGCCTCAGCCTGGAGCGTTTCGAATGAGCTGCGCGCGAGGTTCAGAAAGGCTTCGTTATTCTGCTTGAGGGCTTCGCCGGAGAGCGCTTGGAAGGTCTCGGCTAATTCCTGTCTGGCCTGACCCAGCAGAGTCTTTTGTTCGTTGAGGTGAAACGCGGCTTCCGTAGCCTTTGTCTCTGCCACGGCACGGGCCTGGGAGGCCTCAGAAAAATCCTGCCTGACCCGATCGAGGTCGAGTCGATCTTGTCCTGCCTGACGGCGCAGTTCCTCTGCCAGCGACTCTGCCCGCTGAGCCCGCTCGCCGGCGGTCTGCAATTGTGCCTGCAGGCTCGCACGGACACGGGACGCGATCCAGAACCCGGCGATCAACGCACCGAGGAGACTGCCAACGAGAATCCCCGCACCAAAGGCCGTGCCGTCCATCATAGGTAATCGTTTACATCAATCCGCCGACTCATATTCGGCCAGTGTGTGTGGATATCACATTGAGGGATGAATGAGTGTGAAGAGTACGGAAACGGTCATGAAAGGTCAAGATCACGATAGGGTTGGAACCGTTCAGGCCTGAAACATCGCATCATGATTTGCCGGACGACTCCGATCTCGGGAACAAGTCTCCTCCCTGTTCGTGAACGATGATCTCTCCTCGCTCCGCATCCACACTGACTCGATCGCCTTCTTTCAGTCTGGCGAGAATGCCCGGGACATTCGCAACCGTCGGCAATCCATATTCCCGGGCAATGATGGCCCCGTGCGAGAGTGTCCCGCCCATCTCGGCGATCAGCCCCGCTGCCACGCCGAACAACGGCGCCATGCCGGGGTCGATGACCGAGACCACGAGAATGTCGCCGTGTCTGACTCGGCTCCAATCCTCCATCGATCGGACAAAGCGGACCGGTCCCGCAACCTTCCCCCCGCTGATAGGAGTACCACGTAGAATCCCTTTCGGGATGACCGCAGAGGCTGTATCCGAGCCGCTGAGCACTGCGCGCCAATCCCGAATCGTGTCCGGCACATTGGTCGTCGCGAAGCAGCTCCGCTCCGCCCGACGAGCCTCAATCACGCCTCGCCAATCGCTCGATCTTTGGGATAACAACTCGGTTCGTTCGTTGATCGTGATGTAAAAAATGTCTTCGCGTGACGTGAAGGTCCCTCGTTCGACCAAGCAGTCGCCGAGGCGCAGTAGGAGGCGCCGTGCCACTGCCGAGTAGTACATCAGATGATGTCGGTTCGCCTCCCTCAGGGCAAAGAACCGACAGAGCCGTCGATACCACCATGAAAACACAGCCCATCGATGGAACCGCCATCCGAGCCTGGAGCGGATCTCTGCAAGCGCTTGCTCCCGCACCGCTGTTTGGCGCTGAAGAATGTCCGCCGGGGTGGAGTTGGTTGGAGCCAGAATCTGGGTTCGCAATACCGTCAGCAACAGTTCCGGTCGGTCTGCAAACCGAGGCGACATGACGTCCGATTCGCCGACCCCACGGTGGCCGTAGTCGTCAAGATATCGGTTAAAGGCACGGAGCACGTGGGTCCCCTCAATCAGGCGTAGCACCTCAACCGGGTCCCACTCCTCTGCGGTGAACAAGGATGTCACTGACGGGTCGCGCCGGACCCTCTCCACTATTTCCGCTAACCGGAGAATCTGTTGCGCGCTGATCACCGATGCCTGACCCTGCAATGCCCCGTTCAACAAGGCCCTCCAATCTTTGCCTAGCCAGCGAGGCAATAAGAACCCTATCGCTTGTAAACACTGCGAGACTCCTCCCGCGATGCCGAAAGTCAGTTCACGTTCATCGAGCCATTTCGCGAGGGTATCGAGTCTCGCTACGATGTCTTCGCCTGCGAGAGTCCGAACACGATCGGCATGATGCTCGGTTGCCATCACCTTCATGTCGGCGAACCAGCCTGGTCCATAGCGTACAGCCTTTCTCATCTCCACCAACATCACCAGGCCCGCACGGATGACTGCAGGCCACCCGAGCGGACGGACCTCTGGCGCCCTGGTTAACGTTTCCCCTCCCATCTGCTCCGTCATTGAGGAGGGATCTCCCCGCAGTTGTGCGATGAGGGAATAAAACAACGTCATGTTGATGTAGGGACGTCCCTTGAAGATGCGAACCGAGGAGACTCCTTCTGGAATCTGGCATCCCAACCGCCGATAGGGTGCAATAATATATCGCTCCATGAACTGTTCGAGAAACGATAGGCCGAGCGGGCTCGGCAACTCCGGCAACGTCTCTTTGAAGTTGGCGCGCGACCATTCGCAATCATCATTGGTCAGTTGCTTGGGACCAGTGAGACCCGAGATGGGCCGTGCTTGAAGCCACCACAGGCCACGCTCATCGAAGAGCCATTCAAGATCCACTGGATGGCCAAATACTTGTTCGATCTGTTTAGCTGCACGGGCCAGGGCAAACAGTTGGTCATCCGACAACGTGGCACGACCTACGGCCTTATCCGACAGCGGCATCGCTTGAACGCCTTGGTCGGTCATTCGTTGTGCCTGAGTCTGTCCAACGATGATCCGTTCGCTGATCCGAATGGGCTGACTGTTCTCGTCGATCTCAACCACATACTGGTCCGGCGTCGCACTCCCATCGACGAGAGCTACTGCAAGCCCCGCAACGGCATTGATCATCACCTGGGTTGTTCTGCCCGTAAGAGGATGGACAGAATAGGCCACGCCGGCAGCGCTCGCCTCTAACAACGGTTGAATCACCACGGCCATGGCAGGAGGCGGTCCGTTCAATCCTGAGGCGATATGATAATTCAAGACCCGCTCATCCCAGATCGATAGCCATAGATCCTTCACCGCAGAGCCGAGCTCCTCCAGCGACACGCCGAGGCGCGTACGGTAGACTCCGGCAAAGCTCGCACGCGCTCCATCCTCGTTTGTCGCCGACGACCTCACCGCCCAGAATCCTGACGGCGGCAGATCCAGCCGGCGGACCTGCTCGATGATCTGAGCCGTCAATCCAACCATGTCATAGTTCTGAATGAGGGTGCGACAATGAGAGAGTATCCGCCGGCGTTCGTCCCCGGTTGAACGCAGAGCAGCCTGCCACTGTTCCGCTGGGGAAAGACCCGACACGTGAAGCGCCTGATCGTAGGCCTCCGTTGTGAGGCACAGCCCTGAAGGGACAGGGAATCCTTCTGCGAGCAAACGCGCTAAGCCGAGAGCTTTCCCCCCTACAAGAGAGGACTGAGTGCAGGAGGCCAAGGGAAGAAGGAGCGGACGACCCATGGAAGTGGATACTACCTAGCAGGCTGCGGAAAAACTATAGGGGCGCGCCAGAGCTTCACTGTTACTGGTCCGGACGTCTGGGGCAACGGAAAAACACTATGCAGGATGCTCAAAAAGGCCGTTCAGCAAGGCTGAGGCGAGTGAAGGGCTAAGGCATAGCACGTCTCACTCGCCCACCTCAAGCTGCCAAGACAGCTTGTTCTCCACGTGAGGTACGTTGAGGGTCTGAACGATGCGAGAACGCCGCTGGCGAATGTTCTCAGCACCGTGCTAGAGCACGAGGAGGAGATATAGGTCATTTACATTCGTGCCGGTGGGGCCGGTGACGATGAGCTGATTGAGCCGCTTCAGCGCGGGGTAGGTGTTGTGGCGCTTCAATGCGACCTTGAGATCCACCGAGAGGCGCTGCGCGCGAGCCACGGTATGACCATCGACGACGGCCCCAGCTGCATCGGTCGGACCATCAGTGCCATCGGTGCCAATTGCCACGATCCACACCCTGTCCAAATCGGCAATTTCCAGAGCGGCGGCTGCAGCGAATTCTTGCGCCCTCCCGCCCGCGCCTTTTCCAGTGACGGTCACAATGGTCTCCCCGCCGGCTACCACACAGCAGGGCCTTTGCAGCGGTTGGCCTGCTCGCACAATATTCTTGGCCAGGACACCGAACCGTTTTCCCTCGTCTTGCGCCTCTCCGGTTAAGGTCGGCCTCTGCACGAGGGTTCGTAGACCTGCTTCTCTGGCCGCCCGGGCCGCAGCCATGACGGCCGCTCCGTTGCTCCCGACGATATGATGGTGGACTCGACGAAACAGGGAAGAGCCGGGTTTCGGAGTCTCACTCACGAGCCCCTGACATCCATATTCAAGATGTTGGCGTACTCGCTGTGGGACCGCCCGCCAGATGCGATAGCATTTCAGAATTGTGACAGCGTCTTGATAGGTCGTAGGGTCTGGGGCTGTCGGTCCTGAGGCGATAGCGCTGAGGTCGTCACCCAGCACATCGGACAGAATCAGCGTCGCAACGGTGGCCTTGGTCAACTCGGCGAGACGACCGCCTTTGATGCGCGAGAGATGCTTTCGAACGGTATTAATTTCTCGGATACTCGCCCCGCATCGTAAGAGTTCCTGCGTGGTCCGCTGTTTGTCGGCTAGGGTAATCCCTGGGACAGGAGCAGGCAGCAAACTGGATGCCCCGCCAGACAGGAGCACAATCAAGAGGTCGCGCCGACCGAGTTCTTTTGCCATGGCACAGAGCCTGGCCGCCGCCTGCTGACCGAACCGATCGGGGACGGGGTGACCGGCTTCCGCCACAACGATCCGTCTCGTCGGCATAACATGACCGTGCTTCACCACGACGAATCCAGCATGCAGCCGAGACCCCACCCGCTGTTCCACCGCTTGTGCCATTGAGGCCGTGGCCTTCCCAGCTCCAAGCACGACCACACGCTCATAGCGACGCAAATCATACCGGCGTCGGCCAATGGTCAGCTCCTCGCCGTTCCTGGAGATGGCCCGACCGATCGCCTTCCTGGCGTCGACCGCATCCAGACCTTTGACGATGAGCTTCTTCAGAAGTGGCCGGACAGGAGAGGGGGGAATCTGCATCACATTATATATAATCTGGCCGTAGCGAACGAGGCGGACTGATCTTGAGATCGATATTGCGCAGAGACTCCACTATCGTCATCTCAGCCTTGGCCCCAACCATTCACCCGCATGATTCATGAACGCTTCTACCGCAATCGCGGAAATGGAAGTCAGAATCCATTCTGGAAATCTTTCTTCGCGCCACGGTCACATAACATGGCGCGTGACCCCGCAAGCGCGGTGACGACGCATCTGGACGCGGTGAGTCCGGCGTCCAGGCAGGCGGACTCGCCGTTCGGTCGGTCAACATACTGTTCCACGTATGCCTCTATCCCGTCGTGGGCTCGGCTCTGAAGCCTGCCTCGCCCACTCCTCCCAGTCGTGGCAAAGCCACGCCTCGCGGCTCCACGCGCCTGTCTCGTTTGGCGACCGCGCGATTTCGCGACGAACCGTCATGAATCATGCGGGTTAATTCCCGTTGGCGTCCTGCGATGGAGCTTTGTCCTGCTTGAAGCAGCGAGTAGGGCATGTCTGCCGTGGAACCTTCATCTGGTAGGTCCCGCGTGGAAGCACATCCTTTTTGAATTCAGGATTCAGCATTTTAAGTTCCAAGAAGTAGGTCCCAAATTCTTCGGCAATCGAGGTGAGGGCTCGTTGGGGATCTTTCACGTTGACGGTGACCGTCTCAGTTTCTACCGGCACATACAGATCTTTCTTGCTCAGGCCCAGATACTTCTCCGGCTGCGAGTAGATTTCCTTGGCGGCAATGATTCTCGGCACATAGCGCATCGTTTCCCGTGGTCCGTGCATCTTCCAATAGTCGGTAATATTCTGATCCTTCAAGAGCCGGCGAACTCGTTCTTCACCGGCATTGTACGAGGCCATAGCCATGAACCAATCGTTCTGTTTAAATTCTTTTAGATAGCGCAAATACTTGACCGCAGCTTCCGTCGACATTTCCAGATTGCGACGATCATCGCGGACCGCATCGCTCTTGAGACGATAGCGGCGCCCGGTTGAAGGGATGAATTGCCACGGCCCCGACGCTTTCGCCTTTGAATAGGCGGCGGCCACGCACTTGCTCTCCACCAGCAGCATAAATTTGAGGTCGTCCGGCAACCCGGCATCGGCCAACTGTTTTTCGGCAGGAGGAAAACAACGTCCGGTTCGTTTGGCGAGAATGATACTTTCGCCCTGGTCTTCTAAGAATTGATAGAACTCATATTCGATACGTTCACGTACCTGCCAGTTATCAAGCGGGACCGGTTGACCGGCAAAGGTCAGTTTATCCGGCAGCTTGAACGAACTGAGGAAGTAGCGTTCTCCTTCTCGCTTGATTTCAGGAAGAATGACGAGGCGATCTTCTGGCTCGTTGGGGTCCTCAAGAGGATCGACCAGTATCACCTCTCGCTCCGGTCCTCCATCGGTCGCAGATCGAGGCATGCTCTCCTTTGCCTCAGAATGTTCGGGTGGGGGCTGTGCTCCAGTCGCAATCGGAAACACGACCACCATCCACAACCCACTGAGCACCAGTGCTCGCCGAGCCCATGTCGCCATATCAACCTTGCTCCAATATGATGCGATGAACGATCCTCTGTCGAGTACGTATGCTAACAGCCTCACGAGGGACCGGCAAGCATGATCGACTTTCAAATTCGTGCTAGACTGCGCAACTATGCGCGCGCTGACCCTCCTCAACAACCGGATCACCCACTGCACAGCCTGCCCACGGCTTGTCACCTATCGACAGACGATCGCCGCAGAGAAACGAAAGCAGTTTGAGGACTGGACCTATTGGGGGCGCCCGGTCCCAGGATTTGGGGATTCGCAAGCCCGCCTCTACGTACTTGGCCTTGCGCCAGCCGCACACGGCGGCAACAGAACCGGACGGGTATTTACGGGCGATCGGAGTGGGGATTGGCTGTATGACGCCTTACATCGATTTGGCTTTGCCAATCAACCCAACTCTCACCATCGGGATGACGGACTGACGCTATCGGATTGTTACATTGGGGCCACGGTTCGTTGCGCGCCGCCCGACAACAAACCAGCCCCTGAAGAATTCAATGCGTGCCGTCCCTATCTGCGGGAAGAGATTCGGTTGTTACGAAAGGTTCGAGTGGTGGTAGTACTAGGTAAGATTGCATTCGATCATTACTTGAAAGCCTGCCGCGATGAGGAACAGCAACTTCCTTCACCGCTCCCCAAATTTTCCCATGGAATCGTCAAGATCCTTCCATCAGGCATGACGCTGATCGGCTCATACCATCCAAGCCAGCAAAATACGTTCACAGGTCTATTAACCAGACCGATGTTTCACCATATCTTTGCCACTGCTCGACAAGAACTTGCCAAATCGGCAGGCACGCCAGCCGGCCAGTAGGTCTTACGTCTTGGGTTGAGCCTCCCAATCCGCCAGGAACTTCTTGAGTCCGCTATCCGTCAAGGGATGTTTCACCATCTGCTGAAAGATCGAGAAAGGCATTGTACAGATATGCCCACCAGCTAACGCAGCCTCGACAACGTGCTGAGGGTGCCGCACGCTGGCCACCAACACTTGGGTCTTGAAGTCGTAATTACGGTAGATGGTCAGGATTTGGCGGATGAGTTCCATCCCGTTTGAACTGATGTCATCGAGCCGACCGATGAAAGGAGAAACACACCATGCCCCGGCTTTCGCTGCGAGAAGCGCCTGGGTTGGAGAAAAACACAAGGTGACATTCACCTTGATACCCTCGGCGGCCATTCTCTTGGTCGCCTTCAATCCCTCCGCAATCAATGGCACCTTCACGACGATATTCTTATGGATCTTCGCAAGCTCCTTCCCTTCCTTTACCATGGCATCGGCTTCGAGACTCACGACTTCTGCGCTGATCGGTCCATCTACGATGTTGCAAATTTCGATGAGCATCTCCCTAAAGCTACGCCCTTCCTTGGCGACAAGCGACGGATTTGTGGTCACTCCATCAAGAAGTCCGAGGCTAGCCGCTTCCTGGATTTCCTTGACGTTGGCAGTATCAAGAAAGAATTTCATGGGTCTGTCCTTTCATGTCGTGATAAGAGATCTTTGCGGTCTCTTTACTATCGGTTATTGTATGTCGAACTCAAATCTGCTGCAATCTCTCTCCTGCACCCTCTGGTTTGACAGTCCCCGGACTGCCGGTTAGAATTCAGCTGTATGGCTCGTGTGCTCGTGTATCTATACAACGAAGGAGAGTGCGCGATGCGACGATCGGCTTGGGTTCTCCTATTCAGTCTGGCGCTGACCGGCTGCGGCGGTAGCAACCCCTATCTGGATCAGTCGCTCAAACCGGCCGAGCTTCAAGGTAAAGACAAGGCCTGGTTTGAAAAGAACTGGGGAGCGCCGAGCGGCAAAGCCATACGGTTTTTTGGCGGAGAAACCTGGACCTATTATCGCATTGCCGGCGGTAAATCAGGCTTACCTCTCTTTAACTTCTCCCCCAATCAATGTCAGATCACTCTCAAATTCGACAAGGAAGAAAAACTCTCCGACTCCAATTACTCGGGTTGTTAACGGGTGAGCTGCTCTTGAAACTTATGTGCGCAGGATTGGCTACAGAAGTAATACGTCTGTCCCCCAATATCTTCTGTCACCGCCACGCCCCTTGGCACAAATACCCTGCAGACGGGATCCTGGACCATCTGATCCTTGCCTGGAGCTAGACGCTCTGGTTCTCCCCGTTTTTTAAACTCACGAAAGGCCCGCCGAAGGAGGAAATACATCACCACAAGCAGCCCGAGGATGACGATAATTCTATACATAGTAGGGGGTCCTTCGTGTGACCACAATCCTATGGGACAGAGCCCACTCTGTCAAGGACTCCACAACATACTCTGGCCGATGAAGCGAAGGAGGCAGCCACGCCTAGGTCTGGTCAAATAGCCTAACCTAGTGCGACTGAAAGGACTATTTCCCCCAAAGGACCCACTACTTCAGATGGATATGTTTCCATTTTCTATAATGCTAAGTTACAGACATGACGATTTGTGATAAATGCCGCGGGGCGATGTTACCGGAACGGGCAGTGGATCTAAACGCAGGACTTGCAATCACAGTGTTCGCGTGTTTGAACTGTGGTCGCCGGAAATCAGCGGATCAAGAACCTCGGCCTATTACCGCGAGACATTAACCCGCGCTCTGACAGAACCGAATCCGCTCACATACGACGAGCAGAAGGCAGCTGAAGCTGTCTCGGTGGAAGTCCGCCTAATCCTGATTGGACGGACTCCAACTAGGAAGTTTTCGCTCGTCTGTCTACAGTGATCGCGCACAAAGAGCCACCACTCTCTACCCCGCAAGCAAGCGGAACCTTGAGGAAGCGGACTATAATTCGTGATGTGTGCCCCTCTCCCGCGTCACACGACAGTCAATCCCTCACACTTTTCGCACTGCTGGGCTGATTATGAGCTCGACGATACTTTGGCGGAACTTTCATCGCGGCGGCGGATTGCCCCTGTCCAAGGTCACGATGTGGGACTGGAATTAGGAAGGAAGATCTATCGAAGGCTAAGCACATCCATCATATCGTACAGGCCCGGAGGCTGTCGAACCACCCACCGAGCGGCACGCAAGGCGCCTCCTGCGAAGGTATCCCGGCTACTCGCTCGATGTGTCACTTCGATCCGTTCACCCATCCCGCCAAAGAGAATCGTGTGGTCGCCGACAATGTCGCCGGCTCGAATTGTTTGAATTCCAATTTCACCCTTTTTCCGTTCCCCAATGACACCTTTTCTCGCGTAGACGCCAACCTGATCCAGCTCGCGGCTCACAGCTTTCGCCAAGACTTCCGCAATCTTGAGTGCCGTGCCACTCGGCGCATCTTTTTTTAGACGATGATGGGCTTCGATCACCTCAATGTCGTAGTCGTCCCCCAGCGCTTTCGCCATCTCGCTGATGACCTTATAGATAAGATTGATCCCCACGCTCATGTTGGGGGACAACACGCAGGGAATTTGGGCGGCAAGGGATTTCAGCTCTTCAAGCTGTGGAACGGAAAACCCCGTTGTGCCGATGACCATGGCCCGTTTGCGCTGTGCGACTGTTCGTAGATGATGCAAGGTTGCTTCAGGGGCGGAGAAATCAACGACGACCTCGCCACGATCAAGGAGCGAAGAGAGATCATCGCTAATCAGAATGCCCATGCGGCCACAACCAGACGTCTCTCCGGCATCGTTACCGACAGCAGGGTGGCCCTTCCCTTCAATCGCGCCGGCAAGCGTGAGGGTAGTCGAATCTTTGGTGAGGGCAACCAGTCGGCAGCCCATACGACCGGCAGCCCCTGCGACAATGACGTTGATCATCCGAAACCTTACCCCTTACGCCTCACCCCTCACGTTAGATGAGGCCTGCGTCCTTTAAAGCCTTTGTGAGCTGATCCTTTGTCTCAGCCGCCATGGCACAGAGCGGCAGCCGCAACTCCGGATCGATTTTTCCCATCATGCCCAACGCAGTTTTCACTGGAATCGGGTTGGTCTCGTAAAAGAGTGCGGTAAAGAGCGGCGATAGGGCAAAATGTATCCGGCGCGCTTCGTCGATGCATCCATCCAGGAAGGCCTTGACCAATTGAGCCATCTCGGCGGGAACGATATTCGACGTTACGCTAATGACCCCTTTCCCTCCAACTGCCATCATGGGTAACGTCAAAGCATCATCGCCAGCAAGAACCGTTATCTCATCTCCACAGGTCCTGACAATCTCAGAAGCCTGCTGAACCGATCCGCTACCCTCTTTGATCCCGACAATGTTCTGTAGCCCACACAATCTTTCGACAGTGGAGGGCAGCATGTTCACGCCGGTACGTCCTGGAATGTTATACAGGATCTGTGGAAGATCCACGGACTCCGCGATCGCTTTGTAATGGCGGTACAATCCCTCTTGCGTCGGCTTGTTATAGTACGGCGTAATGAGCAACGCTCCATCCGCCCCCGCCTGTTTGGCGTGTTTGGTGAGTGATATGGCTTCTGCCGTGCTATTGGAGCCAGCCCCGGCAATCACGGGAACACGCCGATGCACCACCTCGACGGTCAGTTCGATCACCCTGTGGTGTTCTTCGTGTGAGAGGGTGGCAGATTCGCCTGTCGTACCGCAGGGCACAATTCCGCTCGTTCCGTTGGCAATTTGCCATTCAATAAGATCGCCAAAGGCTCGCTCATCGAACTTGCCGTTCCGAAATGGGGTGACGATGGCGATCAATGCGCCCGTAAACATACTCATTCCTTCACCGCAGCGCCCGTTCCTTACTTAATTGAGGAATGCCGGAATCGTTTCGCCCTTTATTAAGTCGTCGTATGTCTCTCTGGTCTTGATCACGTGGATCGTGTCGTCTTTGATCAGGACTTCCGGGACTCGTGGTCTTGAATTGTAATTGGATGCCATCACAAATCCATAGGCCCCCGCACTCATCACTGCCAGCATATCGCCCGAATTCACCTCTGGTAGTGACCGGTCTTTCGCCAGGAAATCGCCGGACTCACAGACCGGGCCTACAACATCTACGGTATGCTTGGGCCGCTGCAACACCGCCTGTGACAAGGGGCGAATTTCGTGGTAGGCCCCGTAGAGGCTCGGTCTGATCAGGTCGTTCATCGCCGCATCGACGATAATAAACCGTTTGGCTTCGCCGTCCTTCCGATACAACACCTTTGTCACGAGAATGCCGGCATTGCCGACGATGACCCGACCTGGCTCTAAGATGAGGGTGATATGCAAATCCTTCAGCAGCGGCGACACGGCGTCTGCCAAATCTTGTGGCAGCGGCGGCGTTTCATCCGAGTAGGTAATGCCAAGACCGCCGCCGATATTGACGTACTGGATGTTGATCCCTTGAGCTTTCAAGGCTCCGACCAGCGTTACCACCTTCTTGACCGCCTCGACGAATGGTGTGACTTCCGTCAACTGCGACCCAATATGCTTGTGAACCCCTACGACATCGATGTTGGCGAGAGAGGAAGCCAGCGTGAATTCTTCCAGCGCCCGATCTGCGGCAATTCCAAATTTGCTCTTCTTGAGACCGGTTGAAATGTAGGGATGGGTCTTGGGGTCGATGTCGGGATTGATGCGGAGGGCGACTCTCGCCTTGGTCCCGACAGAGGCCGCCACTTCATTCAGCGCCTGCAACTCGGCCGAGGACTCGACATTGAACATGAGAACGTCGGCCTTCAAGGCCTCGCGAATCTCCTCCGCGCTCTTGCCGACGCCCGCGAAAACGATCTTTGAGGAGGGAACACCTGCCTTAAGCGCACGAAAGAGTTCCCCGCCTGACACAATATCCACCCCGCTCCCCTCCTTGGCCATGAGGCGGAGGATGGCGATATTGGAATTAGCCTTCATGGCGAAGGCAATCACATGGGGTACGCTCTTAAAGGCCCCATCGTAGGCTCGGTAATGACGAACGAGGGTCTCGTAGCTGTAGATGTAGCACGGTGTGCCGACCTCTTTTGCAATCCGGCTGACCGGCACCTCTTCGCAATAGAGTTCGCCATGCCGATATTCAAAATTATGCATCCTGCAAATCTTCGTTAAGATGCTCGATGCCTGCGAGCGGGAAACCCTGTAAGGAGGCCTCGAATGCATCCTTGAACTTACGATAGCGGACCTTCACATTCGGAATGGCGACCTTCATCGCATCCGAATCCAGCAACGCTTTGAGGGCGTCCGGCGTCGCCAGCTTGAGGTGTTCGAAGTTGATGATGATGTCCATGCGCGCATGACTGGCCGCTTCCTTAATTCGCTTAATTAACTCCAAGGCGTTCAGACGATCGAGAGTGCCGTCAAGGTCCACGAACAGCGCAGCGAACTTGTCATGTCGCTTGGCCTTGATGTGGAATATCAACTGCTGTGCTGAGAGCGCGTTCGGATCGAACGCCTGTTTCAGTGCGTGCAGCGCGCTAGGAACCAATTGCTCCTTATCCAACACCGGGAGCTTCGCTTGCAGATTCTTCAGCACCCCCGCGAGCGGCGACAGAGACGCCTTAGGGCAGGTTCGCTTGACTAACTTCCTGAACTCCCGATTCATCTCAAATCGCGGAATGAGTCGTTGACTCGTGCCCGACAACCGCTTCCAGATTGAAGGGATCGAATAGAACTCATGATTGGCCCAGTGGAACCCATCTTGTAGTTGCTCGACCGACATGCGGCTAGGCTGGTACACCACATGTTTGCCGTCATATTTCGCCCAGTCCCTATCGAAGATACGACCGGCCTTTTCGAAGCGATCGTACAACTGTGTTCCAGGAAGAGGCGTCAATACATTGAAATAGGCCAATTCCACCTGATTCTTTGTCAGAAAGTCGACCGCTCGTTCGAACACGGTCACATCGTCGCTGTCGAACCCGAATACGATCCCGGGATTCACCATAATTCCGTAATCGTGGAACATCTTTATTTCTTTGGCGAATTTCGCGACTCGGTTAAACGGCTTGTTCGTTTCATCCAGCGCGTCTTCATCGAGCGATTCCATCCCGACGAAGACCGACACGCATCCGCTCTCGGCAGCAAGCTTGACCATCTCCTCGTCGTCGGCCAGGAACATCGTGGACTGGCAGCCCCACTTAATTTTGAGTGGCTTCAGCGCGGCCCAGAGCTCCCGGCAATAGGTACGGTTGCTATTATGTAAGTCATCGACAAACGCGACAATACTACCGTCCTCGATGCCGATGCGAATCCGAAGCGCGGTGACGAAGGCGGTCCACATCGGTTCATCGCGCAACCGCTCGACCAGCTCACTGCGAATCCATCGTTGAACGTTTCGAAGCTCCGTGACCACTTCCTTTACCGGCCGGCGCCGCGTGGTCTTTCCGTTGAACGGGGACACGCTGCAGAACTCACAATCGAAATGGCATCCACGGGTCGTGAAGCTACACTGTCTCGTCATGTACGAGTCGGGGCTCAGCAATTCGACGCGGGGGCTCTTGTAATTCTCCAGAGAAGGGAAGGATGTCATCTTGTACATGCGCTGCATCTTTCCCGCTTCATAGTCCGCAACCAATTGCGGCCAGAGATCCTCTGCCTCTCCACAGACGATCGCGTCGGCATATCGAAGTGCTTCGTCAGGACAGTAGGTGGGATGGACCCCCCCCATGACGATTGTTTTGCCTCGCTTGCGAAACTCCGTGGCGATCTCGTAGGCGCGAGGGGCATAGGTGGTCATGATGGAAAGGCCGACCATGTCACAGGGAAAGTCGAAGTCGATATCTTGAACCGCTTCATCCACCAGACTGACTTCCCAATTCTCCGGCGTGTAGGCGGCAATCACCGGCAAGCTCAGCTTGGGGAACCATACCGCACGCCGCTCCGAAGCAGTCAACCGATAGGGGTTATTGCGCGGGTAGGGATCGACCAGTAACAGCCGCTTACCTGGTGCATGCTTGATCGTGGCCGTTTGCTCAATCAACTGACTCGGTCGCACGGGTTGAATAAGCTCCATGAACTGACCCTCCTCACCTCACCAGCTGTCTGGCTGAGGCTGTCAATAGGTTCGTTGAAATATTCTGAGTAGCGCTGATGATTGTCTCACGTCAACTTCTTTGTCGGAGCGTCGGCTCCACATGCTCGGCCTCGATGGCCCTCTAGAGCTGGCTATCTCTGTGCGGACGCACGCAGCCTCACTCCAATGGGTCATGTCCCAACCCGCAGCACCCTGCCGGAGAATACCCGAGAGCACCTGCAGTGATCTAGTTGGACGCAGTCCTACTTCCATAGCCTTGTCGCTGCTCTCATTGGTGGCAGCTTTCGTTATCGCTAGCGTGGTGTATTCTACGGAGGGAGGCACGCCGCTATATTTATCGGAACAGTATAGCGTTATTCGGCTCCAGAGGTCCAGCAGATGGTCGCTTCAACTTTACCTGGTTCCCACCGGTTGTAACGGGGGAAGATCGACATCCTGCCCCTGCAACAGTGGGTCCGGTTGTGGCTCGGTGGATTCGACTGCCGTTGCAGCCTCACGTTGTTTCTCCCCACGCGCCTCTAACTTCTTTTGACGCTCAATGGTCGGAGTCACGCCGACATTTTCGGGAGGAATCGGGGACCCCACGGCCCCGCAGGCCACTAACGTTCCCATCGTCACACCCACGACGAGAAATGCTACATGTGACGTCTGCGCCGTCACGAGAGCATCCGATCGAGTTCTTTCATGCGCTGTTCCACTCTCGTTCTGGCCGTTCCACCTATCTGAGACTTCCGATCAATGGCGGCAGTGACCGTCAAACGAGCGAACAGGCCCTTTTCAATTCGCTCGGAAAATGTCCGTAGCTCCCCGAGTGAGAAATCTGTGAGTTCACGGCCTTGATCCAATGAAGCCCGCACCAGTCGACCCGTAATCGCATGGGCTTCCCGAAACGGCACGCCTCTGGTTACAAGATAGTCCGCCACCTCCGTGGCCAGCATCCCACCACCCTGAACCGCCTGCTTGAGGACGTCATGGTTCACAGTGAGTCGGCGCATCAACTCCGTTAAGATCTCCACCGACGCAACAACGGTATCCAGGGCATCGAACAGCGCCGGCTTATCTTCCTGAAGGTCTCGGTTATAACTCAAGGGGAGGGCCTTGAGCGTCGTCAACAGATTGATCAAGTGACCGTAGACACGCCCAGTCTTACCCCGCACCAGCTCTGGTACATCGGGATTCTTCTTCTGCGGCATCATACTGCTCCCGGTGCAAAAGGCATCGGGAAGCTCGACGAATTGGAACTCCTGGGACGACCAGAGAATCAATTCTTCGCTGAGCCGGGACAGATGCATCATCGTGATCGACAGCGCCGAGGCCACTTCAATCATGAAGTCCCGATCGGACACGGCATCGAGACTGTTTTGCGTCACGGATGGAAAATCCAACAGCCCGGCGGTGAACCGACGGTCGACCGGGTAGTTGGTTCCCGCAAGCGCACCGGACCCCAACGGCATGACATTCACACGCACCGCTGCATCGCGATAACGCCCCTTGTCCCGCTCGATCATTTCCACATAGGCGAGCAGATGATGGGCGAACAAGACAGGCTGCGCCCGTTGCAAATGCGTGTAGCCAGGCATCGCCACGGTTCGATGTGCCTTTCCCTTCGCCACTAAGACCCGCTGAAAATTTTCTAATAGTGCCACGAGCTGACCGAGCTGTTCACGTAAATACAGGCGGATATCCAGCGCGACCTGGTCGTTCCGGCTTCGGCCCGTGTGCAACTTCCCACCGAGAGGACCAATCAATTCTGTCAGCCGGCGCTCAATCGCCATATGAATATCTTCGTCTTGTTGCGTGAAGCGAAAGCGTCCCCGATCCAGCTCCGTCTTCACCGACTCCAGTCCCTTCACGATTGCCCTGGTTTCAGAGGCGGTCAAGACACGCGCCTTCCCTAACGTCTTGCAATGGGCGATGCTGCCCTGGATGTCGTAGGCATAGAGCCGACGATCGACTGCCACCGATACGGTGAACGACTCCACCAGCCGGTTCGTGTTCTGTGTAAACCGCCCGCCCCATGCCTTTCCGCCTTTCGAGGCGGCAGAGCTGCGACCCGTTGCTCGTGCCATTAGGTACTGGTCTTCTTTCTCTGGGCTCTGATTTTCAGCCGCAATGCGTTCAGCCGAATGAAACCCTCAGCATCTTTCTGGTTGTACACGTCGTCTTCTTCAAACGTGGCGATGTCGAGACGATAGAGCGAATTCTTGGACTTGCGCCCAGCCAACGTGCAACTCCCCTTATAGAGCTTCACCCGTGCCGTGCCGGAAACATCCTTCTGCGCCGCATCGATCGACGTCTGGATCATCTCTCGCTCCGGACTGAACCAATAGCCGTTGTAAATCAGATCGGCGAAGCGCGGAATCAAACTGTCTCTGAAGTGCAGCACCTCGCGGTCCATCGTCAATGACTCGAGTCCGCGATGCGCGACGTGAAGAATCGTCCCGCCAGGCGTTTCATAGACCCCGCGAGATTTCATCCCGACGTAGCGATTTTCGACCAAATCGACACGCCCGATGCCGTGCGCGCCGCCCAATTTGTTCAGGTGCGCCAACAAGGTCGCCGGGCTCATCTTCTTGCCGTCGACGGATACAGGATTACCGGCTTCGTAACCGATCTCCACTTCAAGCGGCTTGTTCGGCGCCTGCTCCGGCGACACCGTCATTTGGAAGATTTCATCCGGCGGAGACTTCCAGGGGTCTTCCAAGATGCCGCCTTCATAACTCACATGAAACAAATTCAGATCCATGCTGTAGGGCTTGGCTTTCGTCGCCGTGATAGGAATGCCGTGCCGATCGGCATACTCGATCAATTCGCGCCGCGACTTCATCGTCCATTCACGCCAGGGCGCGATGATCTTGAGATTCGGGGCCAGCGCCGTATAGGTCAGCTCGAACCGTACTTGGTCATTGCCCTTGCCGGTCGCGCCATGCGACACCGCCTCGGCGCCTTCCTTGAGCGCGATCTCGGCCTGCCTCCGCGCAATGAGGGGGCGCGCGATCGAGGTCCCGAGCAGGTAACAGCCTTCGTAGACGGCGTTACCGCGTAACATCGGGAACACATAGTCCTTTACGAAGATCTCGCGCAGATCCTCGACGTAGACTTTTTTCACGCCAAGTTTTTGCGCTTTGGCCTTGATCGCCTGCAAGTCTTCGCCTTGCCCCAGATCGGCGCAGAAGGCAATGACCTCGCAGCCGTAGGTTTCTTGCAACCACTTCAAGATCACAGAGGTATCCAGCCCACCTGAATAGGCGAGCACGACTTTCTTGATAGCGCGACTCATTGTTTCGTTCGACTCCTCGTGCCTATGAGGTTCGTTAAGATAGCCTTCTGCATATGCAACCGATTCTCCGCCTGGTCGATGATGACCGACTGCGGACCGTCCAGCACCTCCGCGCTGATTTCTTCTCCCCGGTGGGCGGGCAAACAATGCATGACGATGGCATCCGGCTTGGCACGATGCAACAGACGGCTATTCACTTGATAGGGCGCCAAGACTTTTAATCGTCGCGCATGTTCCCGCTCACGACCCATACTGATCCAGACATCGGTATAAACGACGTCTGCTTCCTTCGCGGCGACATGGGGATCGTGTCCGATTTCAATCACCGCGCCGGTTTTCGCAGCCTCTATCCGAGCCCTATCCACAACATGCTGCTCCGGCTGATATCCCACCGGGCATCCCAGGGCGATCGTCATCCCCATTTTCGCCGCCGCTTCAATCAGTGAGTTCGCCACATTGTTGCCATCGCCGATATAGGCGATCTTGATCCCCTTCAGCCGGCCCTTCTTCTCGCGAATGGTCAAGAGATCTGAGAGGGCCTGGCACGGGTGGCTCAGGTCGGTCAGTCCATTGATCACCGGCATCGTCGCTTCCCTCGCCCATTCCTCCACAATCGCATGGTCATAGGTGCGGATGACGATGGCGTCGAGATAGCGCGACAACACACGCGCGGTGTCGGCAACGCTTTCTCCGCGCGAGAGCTGGATGTCGGCCATAGGCAGAACCATCGCATGCCCGCCCAGCTGGTTCATGCCTGCCTCGAACGACACTCTCGTGCGCGTCGATGGCTTCTGGAACAGGAGGCCCAACGTCTTCCCTGGAAGCAGTGGATGAAGAATCCCGCGCCGCTGCTTGTCTTTCAACAAAGCCGCCGCCGCCAGCAAGCGCTCCACCTCCGCTTTACTGATGGCCGCAACATCAAGGAAATCTTTTGTGCCTGCCCGCATGCCTGTCGTCCCTGTGGTCATCCTTGCTCTGTCCATTCGGCACACGGACGTCTTACGCCGCCTGTTCGCTGAAAATCTGACCGAGGGTATCGATCACGCGATCGATGTCCGGCTGGGTGATGATTAGGGGCGGCACAAACCGCAGCACATGCTCTCCGGCCCCATTGATCAGAATGCCTCTGGTCAAACACTCGCTCACGACGGTTTTCGCATCCATCTCGACTTGCATCCCCTGCAAAAGCCCGAGGCCACGCACCTCTCGCACCACCCGGTGTCGTTCCTTACAGGCCGATAACCCCTTCGCCAAATACTCTCCCATCTGGCGCCCATGGTCGAGTACGTGGCCCTCCAGCAGTGCACGACAGACGGCCAGGCCCGCCGCACAGGCAAGCGGATTGCCGCCGAATGTCGAGGCATGACTGCCCGGCGAGAAGGCCTTCGCGACAGAATCCGTCGCGAGACAGGCTCCGATAGGCACACCACCGCCTAACCCCTTCGCCAAGGTCATGATGTCCGGCTGTACCCCTAGCTGTTCGTAGGCGAATAATGTCCCGGTCCGTCCCATCCCGGTCTGTATTTCATCGAACATCAACAGCACATCTTTTTTCGAGCACAGATCTCTCACCTGTTTCAAATACTCACGATCCGCGACGTAGACGCCCCCTTCACCCTGAATCGGCTCGAGCAAAATCGCCGCGGTCTTGTCGGTCACGGCCCGTTCCAGCTCTTCCAGGCTATTGAAGGTCACGTAGCGGAAACCAGGGAGCAATGGCTCGTAGTCCTTCTGCACTTTATCCTGGCCCGTGGCCGTCAATGTCGCGAACGTCCGACCGTGGAACGAATTCTTCATCGTAATGATCTCGAACCGCCCGGCTCCATACTTGTCATGGGAATACCGGCGGGCCAGCTTAATCGCCGCTTCATTCGCCTCCGCCCCGCTGTTGCAAAAGAACACCTTGTCGGCGAACGAATGATCCACCAGCATCTGCGCCAGTTTCACTTGCGGTTCGGTGTAATAGAGGTTCGAGGTATGGATCAGCTGCGCGGCTTGTTGCTGGATCGCCTGAACCAGATCCGGGTGGCCATGTCCAAGGACGTTCACCGCAATCCCGCCGACAAAATCGAGGTACTCGCGCCCCTCAAGATCGTAGACCTTCGTCCCACGCCCTCGCACGATCGAGAGCGGTTGACGCGTATAGGTCTGCATCAAATAACGTGCGGCGTCCTGCTTCAGTTCTTCTGTCGGCATGACAGACGTATCCCGTTGTAAAAAAAGGGAATGTAGCATAGGCCCGTCGAGGGAAGCAACTTGAAAGGCGCGGGGGGGAAATAGAGACAGCGTCGCGTCGCTTCTTTACCCAGAGGGCGTCTCCATTGTGATACTCTCGGGCAGATGAAGCCCTGCGCGCAGTGTCAACAGCAGAATCAGGACGACTCAAAGTTTTGCTACCAGTGCGGGAACAAGCTGGCCGCCGAACCGGAACCACCGATCGCCGCTCCCAGGATACAACCCGACATCCAACCCGACGTTCATCCCGATGAACATGCCTGGCGCCAATTCATCGGTCCCTATGCCGATCGCTACCTCAAACATTTTAAAAAATTCGGATTAGGGGAACAGCCGAAGTTTGCCCTGACGTGGAATTGGCCGGCCTTTCTGTATGTGTCCTTCCTCTGGTTTCTCTACCGAAAAATGTACACGTACGCGGCGGTCTACGCCGTCGGCCCGATGATCTCGACCTACTTGACCGGCGACATGACCGTAGGCCTCATCTGGAGCATCATCGCCGGAGCGACCGGAAATTATGTGTACTATTGGCATTGCCGTGAGCATATCGGCGAAATCAAGAGGAGCACAGGGACCGATCCGGCGAAACAGGATGAGGCACTGAGAGAACGTGGAGGCGTCCAGTCCTACGTGATCTGGATCGGAGTCGCCGTGTATCTCTTGTTCGCAATCACCATGTTCAACATGGTTCAGAACGGTTCGCCGGATGGGGAGCTGTCGCCAGGAAAACCGGCAAAACAAGTCTCGGCAAGTAGAGTGTGAACATGGGCGCGCGTGCGTCTGCATGGGGTACGCCCGTCGGCGGGGTAGGCGATCGAGCCATCAGTCCTCACCCCACGTTTCATTGTTCTGCATCGAAGTGTCACGTCAAGCACCCCCCGGTGATCCACCCACTACGCTTCGCACCTGACTGAATCACCAGGCTCCCTTTGGCTCATCGGACTAGTGAGCGCAGTTCATCGGGGTACCGGTCTGGACACGACGCTTCGCCCACGCGGACGACCCCGCAAAAATCCGGATAAGTAGCCTCTCCCAATTTCCCCCACATTTCCTGGGCAATTCAGGTCCAAGTGGGTGATTTCCCATTGAGAAACGGGTATCGTGCGCCTAAAAATGATCACGTCTTACCACGCCAAATTCTTTGCGTATGAACTGACCAAACGTTGTGCCTCGGACAGCATGGAAAAGCTCGCCGCTGCGTTGTCGGATGCTCAGGTGGACCTCAACCCACACCAGGTTGAGGCGGCTTTGTTTGCCTTTCGTAGCCCCTTTTCACGCGGTGCGATTCTCGCCGACGAGGTTGGCCTTGGAAAGACAATTGAAGCTGGGTTATTGATCTCCCCAAAGTGGGCTGAACGCAAGCGACGGCTTCTCGTGATCGTTCCGGCCAACCTACGCAAGCAGTGGAGTCAGGAATTGGCCGACAAATTCCATCTGCCGTCAGCGATTCTGGAAAATCGAAGCTTCAACGAGGCCATCCGCGCCGGCAACCTGAATCCGTTCCAGCGAGATGAGATTGTCCTCTGCTCGTACCAATTTGCTCGTACCAAGGAGCCCTACCTGCGTCAAACCGCTTGGGATTTGGTCGTCATCGACGAGGCCCACCGACTACGAAATGTCTATAAGTCTTCCAGCAAAATCGCCACCGCCATCAAGCAGGCTGTCGCACCATTTCCCAAAGTGCTGCTCACTGCAACGCCTCTACAGAATTCGCTGCTGGAACTCTATGGCTTAGTAAGCATCATCGACGACTTTGCCTTCGGGGACTTGAAGAGCTTCCGATCCCGGTTCGCACGTCTCGGAAACGATGCCGACTTCGCGGAGCTCAAGGAGCGGCTCAGGCCGCTCTGTAAACGCACGCTGCGCAAGCAGGTGCTGCAGTACGTGAAGTTCACCAACCGCCATGCGCTGGTTCAGGAGTTTGTACCAACCGCAGAGGAACAGCGGCTCTACGACTTGGTCTCCGATTATCTCCAGCAGCCCACGCTCTATGCCTTGCCCGCCAGTCAGCGACAGCTCATGACGCTCATCCTCCGTAAACTCCTGGCCTCCTCCACATATGCCATTTCCAGCACATTGGATGGCCTCGCGAGCAAACTGGAGACAGCTGCCACTGCGAGCGAAGCGGTAGACGCGCTGCCAGATGAATTACCAGACAATTTGGAAGACCTGGATGAACTGGCCGACGAGTGGGAAGAAGATGAGAATGGCACCATGCCAGCCGAACGTGTAAGGCTGACTCCGGAACAGCTAACTGAACTTCGACAGGAGATGGCCAAGCTCCGGGAATTCCACGCGCTAGCGAAGTCCATCATCAAAAACTCAAAGGGTGAGGTGCTCTTAACGGCGCTTCGTCGAGGGTTTTCCGCAGCAGCCGAGGCGCAGAAGAATCAGGCGGGCGTCACGATTCAGCAGAAGGCGCTCATTTTCACAGAGTCCCGGCGCACACAGGAATACCTCCTTCGCGTCCTTGAGCAGACCGAGTTTGCAGGCAAGGTGCTGTTGTTCAATGGCACGAACAACGACCTCAAATCGAAAGAGATCTATCACCGTTGGCTGGAGCAGCATGCTGGCACCGACCGTATCAGCGGCTCGCCCAGCGCGGACATGCGGGCGGCGCTGGTGGACTATTTCCGTGATGAGGCGGCGATCATGATTGCCACCGAGGCCGCTGCAGAAGGCATTAACCTCCAATTCTGCAATCTGGTGGTGAACTACGACCTACCCTGGAATCCCCAACGAATTGAGCAGCGCATCGGACGCTGCCATCGTTACGGTCAGAAGTTCGACGTGGTGGTAGTGAACTTCCTCAATCGGAGCAACGCCGCCGATCTGAGGGTGTATCAGCTCTTGGACCAGAAATTCCGCCTCTTCAATGGAGTGTTCGGGGCAAGCGACGAGGTGTTGGGCGCGGTGGAGTCAGGCGTGGACTTTGAGAAACGCATCGCCACCATCTACCAGAAGTGCCGGACACCAGAACAGATTCAGTTCGAGTTCGACGCGCTCCAGCGTGATCTGGAAACTGAAATTGCGGAGGGCCAACGGGACGCCCGCGACAAGCTGCTCAACAATTTCGACCAGGACGTGGTGGAGAAGGTGCGCATTCAAAGCCGCGATTATTTAGACCGCTTCGAAGATCGGCTCTGGCGACTCACACAATATCTACTGACACCCTATGCCCGCTTTGAGGAACAGGCGTATAGCTTCACGTTGGAGCGGAACCCTTTCCCAGGAGAGACCATTCATCCTGGCCCCTATCGCATGGGCAAGAACGTAGAAAACGCCAACACCTACCGTGTCGGCCATCCCTTGGCACAGCGCCTGCTCGCACAAGCCAAGGCGTTGTCGGTCCAGTCCGGTGACGTGATCTTTCGATATCCGGAGAGTGGTAAAAACATCACGATCCTTGAGTCTCTTAGAGGCAAGAGCGGCTGGCTCAGGTGCATGCACGTTACTCTCACTGCCCTAGAGACGGAGGACCATCTGATCCTTGCAGGCGTGACCGATAGTGACGAGGTCGTGGATGGCGCCCAGTGCCGTCGGCTCTTCGACCTACCCGGTGAAGAGAAAGAGGCAGTGTCGCTGCCTACCGGCATAAAGGGGACGCTGGAAGACATGACTGCCCGGCAGATGCGGGAGTTCCTGGGCACCATCTCGACAAAGAATGGAATGTGGTTCGAGACCGAAATGGATAAACTCGACCACTGGGCCGACGATCGCCGAGCCTCCCTCAAGGCAGAACTTGACGAACTGGATGAGACGATCAAGGAAACGAAGAAGGCCGCGCGCTTGGCCCCCAACTTGCCGGAGAAGCTTGAACGCCAGCGCGCGTTGCGCCAACTAGAAACGAAACGAACCGACGCCTGGAAAGCGTTTGACGAAGCTGCCCGCGAGATCGATCGGCAGAAGGACGCGGTGTTGGACGAGATTAGTCAGCGGCTTCAACAGACCGTCGAGCAGGCCGCGCTCTTCACCCTGCGTTGGGAGGTGGTGTGAGCTCAGGCATGTCGGCCTGGAGGAGGCGTCACTCCGAATGCCGACTCGGAAGCTTTACCGCCTGACGTGCTTCAGCGTATAGTTCCGAGCAATGAATCTTCTGGATGTCCTCAAGCGCCCTGAAGGCAAGACGCTGGAGTTCAAGCGCGATCTGTCCTCTCCGGATGGGGTGTTGCGAGCCATCGTGGCGTTCGCCAACACGGCGGGCGGCATCCTGTTGATCGGTGTGGAAGACGTGACCCGTCACGTGCGGGGCGTACGTGAGCCGCTGGACGTGGAAGAGCGCCTGACCAGGCTGATCAGCGACAGCATCTTCCCTCGCCTGGTCCCGGAGCTGGAAATCTTGCCGTGGCGGCGCACCCATGTGTTGGCCCTACAGGTGTACCCCAGCGCGACTCGGCCACATTACATCAAGAACGCCGGGTTGAAACGCGGCGTTTATGTGCGGGTCGGCTCCACCAATCGTCGCGCCGACCGGGAGCTGACCGAAGAACTGCGGCGCTTCGCTCGCGGCGAAGCCTATGACGAACAGGCGATGCCGGATCTCGACTCTGAAGTCCTCGACTTCCGAGCCGCTTCCGAGTCGTTCGCACCGGTGCGCAAGCTCAAGCGATCGGATTTGGAGACGTTGCGGCTGGTCGTGAAGCACCAGGGACGTACGGTGCCTACCGTCGGCGGGATGGTGCTTTTCGGCAAGGAGCGGGAGCGCTACTTGCCCGATGCCTGGATTCAGGCCGGACGTTTTCGCGGCACCGACAAAACCCACATTACCGATAGCGCGGCCATCAGGGGCTATCCGGCACAAGCCGTCGAAGAGGCGATCGCCTTCGTCCGAAAACACGCCTTGCACGGCGCGGAGATTGGCGCCGTGCGTCGGAAAGAACACTGGAGTCTGCCGCCCGCGGCCGTGCGCGAGGCTGTCATCAACGCCGTGGTGCATGCAGATTATGCCCAGCGTGGCGCCCCGATCCGGGTGTCTATCTTCGACGACCGGCTTGAAGTGGAAAATCCTGGGCTGCTGCCGTTCGGCCTGACGGTAGACGATCTGCGTCAGGGCATCTCCAAGCTCAGAAACCGCGTCATGGGCCGCGTGTTCCATGAACTTGGACTGATCGAACAGTGAGGCAGTGGTATTCAGCGCATGACGGCGGCCTGCCTCGACGCAGGGCTGGCAGCCCCCATGCTAGAGGAAATCGGTACCCGATTTCGTGTGACCCTGCACACGGTGCGCACAGGCAGCCCTGTGGTCGATACGACGGACCAGGCCATTTTGGACGCCCTAGTCGGCGGCAATGGCCTCTCGACCCAGGACATCGCTGCCGTGATCCGTCGCACCCCCTCGCGCCACCCGCACCCGTCTGATCAAACTCGTGGAACGGGGGCAGGTGCATGAGGTCGGCACTAGCCCCCAGGACCCAAAACGGCGTTATTTCCGTGCGCGATAACGCGAGTAGGCAAGGAATCAGAGGAACAAGATCATGATGGACCAGCCCGAAAAGCTCGATCTCCGCTCTCGCGACATCGCTGAAGACAAGCGGCATGAATTGCTGAATCTCTTTCCTGAAATCCGTACTGAAGACGGCAAGCTCGATTTCGAGCGCCTGAAGCTCGCGCTCGGCGAATCCGTGGATGTCGGCAAGGAACGCTACGGCATGAACTGGCCGGGGAAAGCCGACTGCTTTAAGACAATCCAGATGCCGAGCCTCGGCACCCTCAGACTCTGTATCGAGGAGAGTGTCAATTTCAACATCACAGAGAATTTGATCATCGAGGGCGATAACCTTGAGGTGCTGAAACTGTTGCAGAAGTCCTACCTGGGGTAAGGTCAAGATGATCTATATCGATCCGCCCTACAACACCGGCAACGACTTCATCTACCCAGACAACTACAGCGAATCCTTGCAGACCTATCTGGAATACACCGGCCAAGTGGACGCCGAGGGGCGTAAGTTCGGAACGAACACCGACACTGATGGCCGCTTTCACTCCAAGTGGCTGAACATGATGTACCCGCGCCTCTACCTTGCGCGGAACCTGCTGCGAGACGATGGCGTGATCTTTGTGTCGTGTGATGACAATGAGATGCACAACTTGCGGGCACTGATAAATGATGTCTTCGGTGAGGAGAACTTCATCGCCAGCGTAATTTGGCAGAAAGTCTATTCGCCCAAAAACTCAGCCCGGCATTTCTCAGAGGACCACGATTACATCGTGACCTATGCGCGGCACGCTGAAGTCTGGCGGCCAGAGTTCCTTCCACGAACTGAAGAGCAGGATTCTCACTACTCAAATCACGACAACGATTCTCGCGGGTTGTGGATGTCGGACAATTTGTCGGCTCGGAACTATTATAGCGAAGGGACTTACTCAGTCACTTGTCTCTTTGGCCGGGTGATCGATGGACCGCCGCCAGGTACCTACTGGCGTGTGTCCAAGCAAAAGCTCCTCGAGCTCGACCGCGATAAGCGCATCTGGTGGGGTAAAGATGGCAACGGCACGCCACGTCTCAAGCGTTTTCTCTCCGAAGTGAAACAAGGTCGTGTGCCACAGACATTGTGGTCGTACTCGGAGGTTGGCCACACGCAGGATGCGAAGAAGCAGTTGATGGAATACGTGGCATTCGAGCAGACGGACAACGTGCTCGACACGGTAAAGCCAACGGGTTTGATCCGGCGTATGCTCCAGATCGCCACGCGTCCACACGAATCTGACATCGTGCTCGACTTCTTTGCTGGCAGCGGTTCCACAGGGCACGCCGTCTTCGAGCAGAACCTTCAGGACTGCGGCAACCGGCGGTTCATATTGGTGCAACTTCCGGAGCCACTGCCTAACCCAGAGACGCGGCTCAAGACCATCGCGGACATCACCAAGGAGCGTGTCCGCCGAGTCATTAAGAAGCTCAATGAGGAGGATGGCTGCAAGCTCGATCTGGAAGGCGCTAAGCCGCAAGACCGTGGCTTTCGTATTTTCAAGCTGGCCGAGTCCAACTTCAGGCCCTGGAACGCTGATGTTCCTCACGATGCGCCAATGCTGGAGAAGCAGCTCGATCTGCACATAGACCACATCCGCGACGGCAGAACGGCAGACGATCTACTCTATGAAATCCTGCTCAAGAGTGGCTTCCCGCTCACCACGCCGGTCCAGAAGCTGACGCTTCCCCTCACCCCGGCCCTCTCCCAGGGGGAGAGGGGGAAAACCGTGTACAGCGTGGCAGGCGGAGTTCTTTTCATCTGCCTAGAGCGGGACCTGACGCTGGAGCTGATCCGCGCCATGGCGGAGAAGAAACCTGAGCGTGTCGTGTGCCTCGACGAAGGTTTCGCCGACAACGACCAGCTTAAAGCGAATGCCGTACAAATCTTCAAGACCAAAGGCGTCACCAGCTTTAAGACGGTGTAATTACCATGAGTGCCGAATTAATCGATCGCATTCTTGAAGCGGTACACGTCGGGGAGACGACCGACTGGGAATTTAAATCTGCACGAGGCGGGTTCCCAGGCAGTTTTTGGGAGACCTATAGTGCCTTTGCCAATTCGGAAGGTGGCGTAGTGGTACTGGGCGTACGCGAGCAAGAGGGCGCCGCGAGCCTGGATGGACTGACCACGGAGCAGATTGCGCGCTACCAGAAGACGCTTTGGGATGGCTTCAATAATCGTGGGCAGATCAGCATCAACCTGCTGGATCCACGGCATGTTGAGATCGTGGAGGTCGGTGGCAGGGCGCTGCTCGTGATTCGTATTCCGCGCGCCTCGCGCACACAACGCCCGGTCTATATCGGTGCTACGCCACTTGGCCATACCTACCGTCGTCGCCACGAGGGCGATTATCGCTGCACCGATGCCGAAGTGCGTCGCATGCTTTCTGATGCGGACGAGATGCCGCCGGACCATCGCCTCTTGGCAGGCTTCGCGCTGACGGACATCGATGGGTCGAGCCTCGCCCAATACCGCCAGAGACTGCGCGCCGCCAAAGGTGAGCATCCGTGGCTGGCATTGCCGGACTGCGATCTTCTCGAACGGCTTGGCGGATGGCGCCGTGACCGATCGTCGGGGGACGAGGGATTGACGCTGGCCGGGTTGCTGATGTTCGGCAAGGATCAGGCGATACGCGATCCGAATGGAGCGCCGAACTATTTCGTGGATTACCGGGAGAAGCTTGATCCGGAGCTGCGCTGGACCGACCGGATTTATCCAGACGGAACGTGGGAAGCGAATCTGTTTCAGTTCTACAGCAGGGTCTGGACAAAACTGGCGTCCGGACTGCCGACGCCGTTCCAACTGGAAGGCGCCATGCGGCGCGACGTGACACCGGCCCATGAAGCGTTGCGTGAAGCGTTCGTCAACGCACTCATCCACGGCGACTATGCCGGCGCCGGTGGTGTTGTGGTTGAACGCTATCCGGACCGCTTTATCATCGAAAATCCCGGCACGCTGCTGGTATCCGTGGAGCAGTACTTGGCCGGTGGCGTGAGCGAGTGCCGCAATAAATCGCTCCAGCAGATGTTTCTGATGATCGGTGGCGGCGAGCGTGCAGGATCGGGCGCGGACAAGATACGGGCGGGGTGGCGGGCGCAGCACTGGCGCGCGCCGCGGCTTGAATTGCGAAGCGAACCTGATCGCGTGCGGCTGACCCTGCCGATGATCAGTTTGATCCCAGCCGAGACCCTCGATCGTCTGCGCCGTGTGTTCGGCTCGCGAGTCGACTCACTGGCCGCGGCAGAACTCCAGGCCCTAGCCACAGCGGACGTCGAGGGGTCGGTCTCCAACGTACGGTTGCAAGAGCTGCTGACTGATCATCCGGTGGACATTACCAGGATGCTGACTCGACTGTGCGAACAAGGGCTGCTCATTTCCGACAACCGGCGGCGGTGGACAACATATCGGATTGTGCTGCCGACCGAGGCTCAGAGCTCCTCTCATTTACCTGGGGACTCCTCTCATTTGGTCGAGGACTCCTCTCATTTGGTCGAGGACTCCTCTCATTTGGAGAAGCAGCTGTCGCTATTGCCTCTTAAGGAAGAGAAGCTGCGTGAACTGGCTGAGTCAATTGCACGGCGAGGCAAGGTTTCACCCGATGAAATGCAAAAGGTCATCGGTCTCCTGTGCAAGGGGCGCTTTCTGACGGCAGAAGAACTCGCCATTCAGTTGAAACGAACACCGTCCAATCTTCGTAACCGGTACCTGACCCCAATGGTGACCGGAGGCCTACTGAAGCTCCGGTATCCAGAATCGCCAAACCGGCCTGGTCAGGCATACACAGCAACTGACATGAACCCATGAAAATACAGTTCGACGCCAATCAGCAGTTCCAGCTCGATGCTGTTGCCGCCGTCACCGATCTCTTCGACGGTCAGCCGCAGGGCGCGCCGGAGTATGCCGTCATCAAGATGGGCTCCGGCACGGGTCTCTATGCCGGCCAGCAGCAGACCGAACTGGGCGCCGGGAATCAGTTATTGGTGGCGGAGAGCAAATTGTTGGCGAATACACGCGCACTCCAGACGCTGAACGATATCGAGGTGGCTGATCCTGACGCGGCGCTGGAAGCGTGGGAACTGTTCGACGGCCCGGCCAACCAGACCCGAGCTTGCCCCCACTTTTCGGTGGAGATGGAGACCGGCACGGGCAAGACCTACGTCTACCTCCGCAGCATTTTCGAGCTGTCTCGGCGTTATGGCTTCCAGAAGTTCATCATCGTGGTGCCCAGTGTGGCCATTCGCGAGGGCGTACTCAAAAATATCGAGATCACCACCGAGCACTTCCGCGTGCTCTACAACAACCTGTCTTTTGAATCCTTCGTCTATGACGCGAAGAAGGTCAATCGGCTTCGTCAATTTGCGACCAGCAACATGCTGCAAATCCTGGTCATCAACATCGATGCCTTCCGCAAGAATTTCACCGGCACCGAGGCTGAGCAAAAGAGCAACGTCATCTATAAGGAGATGAACCAGCTTTCGGGGCGCGCCCCATCGTGATCATCGACGAGCCACAGAGTGTGGACTCGACCGACAAGGCTCAGGAGGCGATCAAAGCGCTCAATCCACTCTGCACTCTTCGCTACTCCGCAACGCACCGTAATCCCTACAACCTCGTCTATAGACTCGATCCGGTGCGCGCGTTCGAACTAAAGCTAGTCAAGCAAATCGTGGTGGCAAGCGCTTTCGCCGAAGGGACGGCCAACGATGCCTTTGTGCGTGTCGAAAAGATTGATTATAAGAATGGCATCAAAGCCAAGCTTCGCATCCATGTGCAGAGTCCAGACGGACCAAAGGAAAAGTCGGTTGCCGTCAAGCAAGGTGCCGACCTATTCACCCTCTCGAATGAACGGGCTCATTATAAGAACGGCTTCGAGGTCACCGAGATCAACGCCGAGCCCGGCAACGAGTACATTCGCTTCAGCAATGGCCGGACTCTCCGTCAAAGTGAGGAGGTCGGCGCCATGCGGGACGATGTGTGGCGAGCCCAGATCAAACACACGATCAAACGACATCTGGAGAAGGAGCTTCAAGTGGGTGCGCGCGGCATCAAAGTGCTTTCGCTGTTCTTCATCGACCGCGTGGCCAACTACCGTGACTACGATGGGGCCGGCCAGCCGGTGAAGGGGAAGCTCGCAGAAACATTTGAGGCAGCGCTCTCGGAACTTGCAAAGGATGTGCGGTACCGTGAACTGGTTTGGCTCAAGGAGCCGATGGACACATTGCACAACGGTTACTTCGCAGCCGACAAGAAGAAGGTTGGCGGCAAGGTCGTGGAGTTTCTTAAAGATACCCGCGGTGACACCCAGGCCGACGATGAGGTGTACAACCTGATCATGAAGGAGAAGGAGCGTTTGCTCTCGATGGAGGAACCGCTGCGCTTCATCTTTAGTCACTCAGCCCTGCGCGAGGGTTGGGACAACCCCAACGTCTTCCAGATCTGTACGCTCAACGAAACCAGGAGCGCCGTCAAAAAGCGACAGGAGATCGGACGTGGGCTGCGTCTGCCTGTCGATCAAAATGGTCTGCGGGTCTTCGACGACTCGGTCAACAAGCTGTATGTCATGGCAAACGAGAGCTATGAGGACTTTGCCAAGGCGTTGCAGACCGAGTACGAGGAAGACTGCGGCGTCACGTTCGGCAAGGTGCCGCTGACGGCACTAGCCAAGTTGATTCGCGTAATCGATGGCACTGAGCAGCCTATTGGGCGTGAAACCGCCGAGGTGATCCGTACGTCCCTTGTGACTCAGAAGATGCTGGACCCCGAAGGGCGCATCCAGCCGCTGTTTGACCCCAAGCGCAAAGATTTCAAGCTGGAGTTGCCTGAAGCGCATCGAGAATTGGCGCCGGCTGTGATCGACTTGCTGTCGTCCTATCAGATCGAACGGCACATCTGCAGGGAGCGGGACGAGCACAAGAATCATCTGAAGAAGGAAGTGACGTTGAGCCCCGAGTTCATCGCGCTATGGGACCATATCAAGCCCAAGACCACGTACCGGGTGGAGTTTGAGACTGACAAGCTAGTTGCGCGTGCGGTGGACGCCGTGAAGCGGATGGAGAAGATTGAAAGTCCGCGCATCCGGGTAGCTGCCGGGCGGCTTGGCATTGAACAACGTGGAGTAACAGCTGCGCCCATGACGGCAGCTGAGGAGGAAGTTGAGTATGGGAACCATCCCATTCCCGACTTGTTGGCCTATCTACAAAACGAGACTGAACTCACCCGTTCAACCTTAGTGCGTATCTTAAAGGCTTCAGGGCGGCTGAAAGAATTCTTCAACAACCCGCAACGCTTCATGGATGCCGTGGCCGCAATTCTGAAACATGAACTCCACCGCCTGCTCGTGGACGGCATCAAATATGAGCGAATTGACGGCTCAGGGCCGGAAGCCGAATGGGAGATGCTGCTCTTCAAGAATGAAGAGCTGATCAATTATCTTACCGCACTCAAAGTGAACAACTCGGTATACGAGTATGTGGTGTACGACTCAGAAGTGGAACGAGAGTTTGCCAAGCGTTTGGATGAACGTGAGGACATCAAGCTCTTCGTGAAACTGCCTGACTGGTTCAAGGTGGAAACTCCCGTTGGCACATACAACCCGGACTGGGCCATTGTGAAGCACGACGACCAGACGCTTTACCTTGTTAGAGAAACAAAGAGCACCAAAGATTTCCTTAAACTCCGCACCGCCGAAGCAGACAAGGTCCGCTGCGGTCAACGACACTTTGAGACCCTCGGCGTGCCGTTCGCCGTTGCAGTGACAGCAGATGAAGTGTAGCGCTCTGCGAGACGCCTACATGGATCTTGGAGATACCCTCAACGATCTACCGGAAGACCCGAAAGAGAAGAAAACGGGGACATTCTACTTTGTCTGCAGCGCCTGACAGTTGCTTGCGCCGATTTCCAGGCGTGGAGTAGGCTGAACCCACTGGTTGTTCCGCTTATCAGAGGATTGCCATGCGGGTTGTCTACCTCCTTCTGTTCCTGCTGCTGCCACTACCTCTCTCCGTCCACGCCGAAGATCTCGGCGAGTTGAGCGCGAATCCGTACAATCCTGATTCCACGTCCAATCCCTTCGGAGCCGGAAGCCCCTTCAAGCCGGACGGCCTGAACAATCCCTTCAGTCCCTACGGCAGTCCCTTCAGCAATCAATCGGCGACGAATCCTTTCGCCACAGATGCGCCTCGGCTGTATGACCAGCAGGGGAACTATCGCGGCAAGCTCAGCACGAACCCCTATGATCCTGACTCAACCAGCAACCCCTACGGCCGCTACGGCTCTCCATTCTCGCCGGACTCGATCAAGAATCCCTACAGCCCCAGCAGTCCTACGAATCCCTACGGCCGCGGCCTGCGAATTGAAGGACGCTAGCCTCACCCCTGGTTTATGGAATGGTTTCTTTGCAGACACAGGCCCTCCATGTGGGCCTGTTATTAAACCATTGGTTTACAAGAGTAGACATTTATAAACCACGGGTTTATTATTCGGTAAAATCGTAAACCTCATGGGTTTTGAACAATGCGTTGGTTTACAGATTTGGAAGTAGATACACCATGGGTATACAAAAGAGAGCGGTCCCGAACCGGCTGTTGAATCATCTACTCAAGGACCTGCCGGAAGGGGTGGTTGTCCCGAGCGCTTGGCTGTCGGAGCGAGGAATTTCCCCGCAACTGGTGCATAAGTATGTGGCGAGTGGCTGGCTCACTGCGTTGGCCCATGGCGCCTATGCGCGCCACGCTGCGTTGCCGGTCGACTGGCAGGGAGTCGTGCTGGCTCTCCAGCGACTGGCGCAACAGCCCATCCATGTGGGTGGGCTCTCGGCGCTGAACCTTCATGGTCTGGCCCACTACCTGCCGCTGGGAGGCGAGTCGCGCATCCATCTCTGGAACCATGGAAGAGGGCTGGCACGTCTACCGGCCTGGGTTTCAGCGATTGCACTGTCGCAACAGTTTATCTTCCATCGTCAACAGCTCTTCGAGGCAGCCATCGCGAGCGAGGGGGTGGCACATCTGCCAACTCGTGTGCGTGACTGGACGCTGGCTGCGTCTTCGCCGGAGCGGGCAATTCTGGAAGTGCTGAGCCTGGTGGATGATACATCGGCCGGCTTCACGCATGCGGCGGAATTGTTCGAAGGTTTGTCCGCGCTTAGGCCCGCGCTAGTGCAGCAATTGCTGGAAGGGTGTGCCAGCATCAAAGTAAAACGCCTGTTTCTCTTTCTCGTGACGCGCCAAGATGCGCCTTGGAGTCGCAAACTCAAGATCAACCGTGTCACGCTTGGACAGGGCAAACGGCAGGTGACGCGCGGGGGACGGTTGGATGTGCGCTTCTCAATCACCGTCCCGGAGCAGTTCAGTGTTACGCGAGGATAATCCGTATCGCCCACAAGTCGTGCTCTTGCTGGATGTATTGCCGCTCGTGGCGAAGGAGCACTGCTTCGCTCTCAAGGGCGGGACGGCGATCAATCTGTTCGTGCGAGATTTGCCGCGCTTGTCGGTGGACATCGATCGCACCTATGTGCCGGTCCAGGATCGGGTAACCAGCCTGGCCGCAGTCGGCGCGGCGCTGGAGCGAATCGCATCTTCCATCGAAGGACAATCGAAAGGTGTTCGCGTAGAACACACGAGTGCCGAGGGACAGATCATTAAACTCGTCGCATGGCGTGGCCGCGCGCGAGTGAAGATTGAGGTTTCTCCTGTGTTGCGTGGATGTGTGCGCGAGCCGGCCATGCGAGGCGTCAGCCCGGCGGTAGAGGCACAGTTCGGCTATATCGAAGTGCCGGTCGTCCATCTGGACGATCTCTATGCGGGCAAGCTCTGCGCGGCGCTGGATCGACAACATCCGCGAGATCTGTTCGATGTGCAACTGTTGCTGAAACACGAGGGCTTCCTTGATGGGCTGTTGGAAGTGTTTGTCGTCTACCTGCTCAGCAGCGATCGCCCTCTTGCTGAAATGTTGGCACCAAGCCGGCAGCCTCTTACAACCATCTTTGAGGAACAATTCCATGGCATGGCACTGGAGCCGGTCACGGTGAAAGAGCTGGAACAGACGAGGGAAACCATGATTTCCCTCATTCGGACCAAGCTGACTGAGCACGAACGCCGGTTTCTATTGAGCTTCAAGCGCGGTGAGCCGGATTGGGGGCTCTTGAATCTACGCAATGTGGCCGAACTACCGGCCGTTCAGTGGAAGCTGCAGAATGTCCGGCGCATGGCGCCTGCCAAACGTGATCAGGCGGTCGAACGTCTGCGGCGTGTGCTGTACGGATAACTCGATGTCTGAATACCTCCACACTGTGAGAAGAACATGGGAGCATGCTACGTTTCCATCAGCTTCTGCGGGCGTTCGATTGGTCTACCCCTCATTATTCATGAGCACTTCTGCTGCAATCGCGGATTCGCCGCTACGACAAGCCTGAACGCGGTGAGCCCGGCGTCCAGGCAGGCGGGCTCACCGCTCCGGTCGGTCAACATGCTGTTTCAGGTATGCCTCCCTCCCTCACAGCTCCGCGCACCTGTCTCGCCTGTCGACTACGCGGTTTCGCAACGACCCGTCATGAATAATGCGGGCCAGGACACGCATGGTGTCCCACGAGTGACAGGGTGCTGCCGTGGTCTGACGAATATGACCGCTTGACTTGGGCTCCTGTTCGAGTATGCTTCGGCCTGCGACTTTGATCTCTTTCTCATTCGAGAGGAACGTACAATGGCTCGATTGATCTTGCTGCGTCATGGCGAATCGCAATGGAATCTAGAAAACCGTTTTACCGGTTGGGTGGATGTGCCCCTGTCTCCGCGCGGCATTCAGGAAGCGAAGGACGCGGGAGAGAAATTGCGCAGCTTCACGTTTGACCGGGCCTTTACCTCCGTATTGGCCCGTGCGAATGAGACGTTGCGCCTCGTGCTTGAGACCATCGGACAGACCGGTATCCCCATCGAGAAAGACAAGGCCCTCAACGAACGGATGTACGGCGAACTCCAAGGATTGAACAAAGCGGAAACGGCCAAGAAGTACGGCGATGAGCAAGTAAAGATTTGGCGGCGCAGTTACGACGTGCGTCCGCCGGGAGGGGAAAGCCTGAAAGACACGGCGGAGCGCGTGTTGCCCTACTATGAGCAGATCATCAAGCCCTCTGTCTTGAACGGGGACACGATTCTCGTTGCAGCACATGGAAACAGTTTACGGGCCCTGATCATGGAGTTGGAGCAACTCTCGCGAGAACAAGTGCTGGAGTTGAATATCCCCACCGGTGCGCCGCTGCTCTATGAGTTGGACCAGACCGGGAAGGTCCTCGACCATCGCTACCTCTGACCGGTCGCAGCGGGATGGGAGGCTATCCGACATCTTCCAGCAACTGCCCGTAGGTATCGACCGGCACAAAGTCGATCAACAAGGTCAGGAGGTTACGCCCCTCTGCTTCTGAAACCAATCGATTCTCTTCCATCAGCGTGGCCGCTTCAGCATTCACCCCAAGTGGACTCAACCCTTCTTCAATCAAGCGGCTATACCGAGTACGACGTTCCTGCCATTCATTGAGGTAGGCGGCCCAGGACGCTGAACCGACGGGAATAGTCGTCCCCCATCCTGCTTTCATCGTATCTACGATGAGTTCCGACAGCGCGGACTGATACTTCTGAGGAATGTGCGCCTCAATGGCTGCGAAGATCCAAAACAGGTTGAGCGAGAGCACTTCTTGCGTGATCGCCTGAGCCTGCTCGACCGTTGCCTCGACCCCATATTCCTCCAGCTGTTGAACAGATACGCCGATGGGCATCGCGGCGATCAGGGCGACCGCAGCTTGCTTTGGCGTGAGTGAATTGGCTGACATGCGTACACCCTCCTTCGTCTACGGGGGAGAGAGTACCCTACTGTCGCCAGTCTGCTCAAGCACCTTGTCCCAGCCTACGTCCTGTGTTACAGTCCGCCGGCATGATTCGACAGACTACCGCTACATTCTCACGATGGATCTGTGCCGCCTTGCTGTTGGCTATCTTGGGCATGGGCACAACCATAGGGGCACCACACGCCCACGCAGACGAACCACGTTGGGGATTCGGGAGCGGCCTGGGGCTCACGGCTGGAACGGTCAATGACACGGTGTTCACCCTGGCCTTCAACGCCGACTATTACATCGATCGGAACTTCTCTGTTGGACCGCTGATGCAGATCAGCCCGATGGGCGACCTCTTTCAGGTCTCCTTCGCCGGCGTCGGTCGCTATTACTTTCGACTGAATCATGGCATTAACCTCGTACCCTTCACAGGTATCGGATTAATCCACGCAGATCTTGATCGTGGAGCCGGTCCTAGGCGCATCGACCGCAACGACACCAGCTGGTACATTCCTATCGGCGTTTCACTGGAATACCAGGCCACCCACAATGTCGCCTTGACCTCGACGCTGATTGTGAATCTTCACGACATCAATCTTTCTCCTTCATTACCTGAGAACGACCAAACAAGCGTGGCCTTGTTGTTTGGTTTCCGCTTCGGCCCGTAACCCGCACGACTCACGCATTCAGCCTCCTGTCCAAAAGTGCGAACCGGTTCACCTCAACGAGGCATACGCACTGTTGCGGAGCCATGCGAGGAGGCGGCACTTTCACACGCTATTGGAGTATCCGAGGATGTGGGGTGAGGTCGTAGCTACGCCGCTTTGGCCGGCTGCCAGCGAAGCCCGATATTCAGCAGTTCTTGCAACAGATCCTTATAAGGATAGCCGTCCTTTTCTGCTGAATCGGAAAAATCTTCGTCGTGCGCGATTTGTGGATTCGGATTGGCTTCCAATACGTACACGCTCCCCTCCGCGTCCATTCTCACGTCGATGCGTGCATAGCCGCTCAAGCCGAGGGCGCGATAGACACGCTTCGCGAGATGTTGAATCTCCTCGGCTTTCCCTTCGGGGAGATTCCTGGCTTCGCCTGACCGAATCCCATACTTCTCTTGATACGTGCGATTCCATTTGACTCGTTCTGTCGCAATCCGGCGGGCGTCATCCGGCAGCTGGTCCATGATCAACTCCCACACCGGTAAGACGTGGACATGCCCATTACCCATCACGCCGACATAGAGTTCACGTCCTTCGATGTATCGCTCGATCAGGGCGCCGCTCCCCACACTCGTGTGGATGAACTCGACTCGCTCCTTGAGTTTATCGTCATCCTGGACAATGGACGCCTGAGAGATTCCGAGCGATGCTTCTTCAGTCGTCGATTTGACAATGAGGGGAAATGACAGCCACTTGGATCGTTTGACTGTCCGCCCCTGCGGCACCACCATGAAGTCCGGGAACGGAATACGATGGAACGAGAACAGCTTCTTGGAGAGGGCTTTGTCTCGCGCCAACATCAACCCACGCGGGTTACAGCCGGTATAGGGCACGTGAAGCAATTCAAGATACGACACGACGTTCTGGTCGTACACGGCCACTCCATCGAACTCTTCGAGCAGATTGAAGGCAATGTGTGGGTTCCAGTCTTCTATGGCCGTTCGAAGCACTCCGAGATCGCTCTTGACTCCCAACGGTTTCACGTCATGCCCGAGCTTGCGGAGTGTCGAGACGACATCGTATTCCGTCTTCCAATCCGCTCCTGTCACCTCCTGCCCGTTGAGAGGTTCCGGAGGAACCAGATCTTCGTGCATCAAGACGAGAATTCGGAGACGTTTCATACCGCCACCTTTTGCCGTCCGCTGCGCACGTCGTTCATCGTATGGACAGTCAGTAACATGGTGACATCCAATTTCGTCGCCTCTTCCACGAGCGGCAGTCGCCGGTGGAGCCGGCGGCAGCGCTGAATCATGCCCTCTAGCCCGCATTATTCATGACGCTTCTGCTGCAAGCGCGGATACGCGGCTACGACGGGCAGTCTCGCCATTCAGCCCTTCGACATACTGCATGAGTATGCACTCAGCGCTTCATGGCTCCGCGTGCCCGTCTCGCATCGCGTCTGCACGCTTTCGCCATGAACCTTCATGAATAATGCGGGCTAGAACCTGATCGATCGTATATTGATATTCGCCGATCCAGGCAGCGACTTTGCGGCGCACCTCTTTTCGAAAACGGCTCAAGAAGGTGGCGGCGCTCATGTAATCGGCATCGGCGGGGGCGTGGGAAAATAGTCGCTTCAAGTCTGGATCGTACAATGACGGGCGTTCAACCCCATAGTGCATGCGCTTTCGCTCATAGTGTTCGCGCAGGGTCTTCTTCAGTTCGTGCAGCGGATCGCTCTCCTCACTCGTGACCACCTTGGGTGGAACAGCTGACAGCCCTTCCATCAGGCCATCCCCATACTGCAGCTGCTTGAGCACCGACCAGCCCTGGTAGCGATCGGCCCATGCCGAATCGGGTGTGAGCCAGACGGCAAAGGTCTCCGCAAAGTCTTCAGCCGGATGGCTTTGCGCATACCACACACCGAGGTGCCGCACGGAGCTTCGACTATAGGGTCGGGGGCTGTAATGTTTCGGGTGGAGATTGGTCGAGCGGCCAAAGACCTGTTGCCGACGGCGGAGGCGGCGATCGGTATTTTTCACGGCGTGGCCGGCCTCATGCCTCAAAGTTTGCATGCACCATTCCGGTATCCCGCCTTCGACCTCGAGCATCTGACCCATTTCAAGTTGTGTGAGTCGTGGGTGGGCCAAATAAAATGGCACGGCTATCCCTGGCATCCCCTCCGGAGTACACCATTCGTTTGACAACCAACAGTGGGGACGGAAGAGAAGCTGTTGGGTTTCGAGTTCGGTGTAGAGTTGCTGGATCTGTGCGGATAGGAAGGCCCCGTCGAGGGTGACGCTGAGTTGGCTCAGGGGAAGGTTCATGAGGTTCTCGTTCGACCACGAGACCCATTTCGGCTCGTGATGATGGCTGTCAGACAATGTCATGACCTGAGCTGTAATCGTTGCATCGATATTATGTTTCACGCAGTCAGCCTGCAAAAGGTGCTGATCGAAATATAGCACGTGTCTCGTCAGTGCCCTGTTGTAGGAGGCCTTTCCGTTGATTGCCGCATGAAAGTGGAGAAAAAATGTCCGATCGAGTCCAAGAATGAACCGGCACAGGCAATCTGTATCGCAACGCCGGTTTAACGGAGGCGAGAAAGAAGGGCCGGTGTCGTGGCCCAGATGACATCGATCACCGACCACACGTAGGCGCGAGCCCGCTCGGGATCGACTTCCCAATCCGGCATCACTTCATGCAGGTCAAGAATCGGCGTGTCGTGGCCAAGGCAGATCTGATGAAATAGGGGAATGTCACGTCCAAATTGTTCCCGGACAAAGACTTGGTGGTCTCGCCCCATTGCCACGACGAGGTCGGCAGCCTCGACCAGCTCCTTGGTGAGTTGTCGTTGAATATGTCTCGTGAGATCTGCTCCCTTTTCGCGCAATCGAGTCTGGACCCAGTCATGGATAGGCTGAGGCTTGGCGTCAATCCCAGCTGAGCTGACGACGCAGAGCCTGCCGGCGCCGAGCCTGGCCTTGAGCGCATATTCAGCTGTCACGCTGCGAAAAATGTTCCCCGTACACACGAATAGAACTGACTGAAATGTGCAGCCAGCGCGGCTTGCATCATTCCCCACGATCCCCCCGGTTTGAGATCGACAGCCACGCGACTGAACGCACAGAATGCCGCTCCATGGCACATTCCACAAGCCCATCCCGGCCATACCTGAAACTCGACGACACCACGGAGCAGTTGCAAACGAGGGTGTTTCGCCTCGTTAGGGAAACCATTGGCGAGTATGGCCTTGTCAAAGATGGCGACAAATTCATGGTCTGGCTATCAGGAGGAAAAGATAGTTGCGCTCTTCTTGACCTGTTACTGGTCTTGCAACGGCATGCACCGAGTCACTTCGACTTTGTCGCAGTAACCTTGGATCGAAAGCGGCCGGGGTTTCCCGCCTATGTACTTCCAGGCTACCTCACACAGATTGGATTGCCGTTTCATATCGAGGCACGAGACACCTACTCCATCGTCAAGCGACTCATCCCCGAAGGGCAGACTACCTGTTGGCTCTGCTCCCGACTCCGTCGTGACATCCTCTATCGCATCGCCACGGAACTAAGACTGCATTGGGTCGCCATCGCGATGACATTGTTGAAGCGCGGCTTCTGAATCTGTTCCATACCGGCAAGCGCAAGACCATGTCGCCGAAATTACGCTCAAAAGACGGAGGGCAGGTGGTCATTCGCCCGTTGTCTGCCGTACGGGAGAGCGATCTTGCCCAGTATGCAGAACAGCGCGCGTTCCCCATTACTCCCTGCGATCTCTGTGGCTCACAAGAGCATCTCAAGCGAAAACAGGTGAAGGAGTGCTTGTGTGAATGGGAACAGCGGTCACCTGGTTGTACAGACAGCACATTCGCCGCCCTGTCGAACGTGGCGTTGCCATTTCTCCTGGACCGACAGCTATTCGACTTCGTGGGCCTGTGCGCATCTGATCGGTGGAGGGGCACGAGGATGTCGGCACAACGGATCAATCCCTGACCGGCGACCCTCTCCTCGGTTACTTCACCCCGACACTCGATTCCCCGAGCAAGATTCCAGGACTCTCGTGAGAAGGAGTCGAACTCGCTATGTCTTGAGTTTTGCAGAGTACAGCTTGCGAAACTTGGCGACCTTCGGTGCCACCACCGCCGTGCAGTACCCTTGGAATGGATTTCGAGAAAAATACTCTTGATGGTACGGCTCGGCTTCGTACCAGGTCCCGGCAGGAGTGATCTCCGTCACGATCGGATTGGCATAGAGCCCCTCTGTCGTCACGGCAGCCATGACCTCCTCGGCAATCTGCTTCTGCTCAGGTGTATGGTAGAAAACTGCCGACCGGTATTGCGTCCCGACATCGTGCCCTTGCCGATTGAGAGTCGTCGGATCGTGGACGACAAACAACACTTCCAGTAACTCGCGATAGCTGACGGCTGCGGGATCGAACGTGATGCGTACGGCCTCTGCATGGCCCGTTCTACCGCTGCATACGGCTTCATACGTTGGATGATCTACCGGACCACCCATATAGCCGGACTCGACGGCTACCACGCCCTTCATCTGATCATACACTGCTTCGAGACACCAAAAGCACCCGCCGGCTACGGTCGCAATATTGAATCCCGTCTGTGCCGAAGATGCGGTTTGTCCCATCGTATACGTCTCTTGATAATGTGGTCTGTGAACGAGTCCTGGAACGCACCACGTTGTTTCAACGCGTCCTGTTCTTTTATACCATAGGGCAGCAGAGGGAGCGACCAGTTCCGTGAACAGGCAGGATTTTTTAGACCTACGATGTAGGAGAGCTGCTGACACTATCTGAATCTAACGAAGGAACGGAGGGGATAATAAAGGCTACGTCGTAAGTTCCTCGTCGAGAGTGGCAATGACCCCCTTAAGTTTTGCCTCCTCATCAGGGTGAATCTTCGTGAACTGGATTCCAAACGTCTTGGCCTTGACCCACCGCACTTGGGCTTGGTCGATCCGCAAGGGCCAGTCAAGTCCAGGAATATAGATGCGGCACTCAAACGAAGCCCCTACGACGATCGGAATATCCGTTTCGATCATACAGCCGCCGATAGAGAGATCCAGCGTCCGACCTTGGCCTTCCCCTTGCCCACCCGAAATGGTGCTTCTGAACTGTGAGGTAAAACGTGGCTGCTGACGTTTCTCAATAGCAGGCTTTTCTTTGATTGCGCGAGGCTGGGGGGGTCTCTTACTTGAACCATTATTCTTCACGAGAGCCATGCTTGTTGCACTCCAATCACACCATGAACCCTGGCCCGTTTAAGAGGCGCCTGGGTTCCTTAGAAGCCATGAATCGCTCGGCTACTTCTTCACATTCAGCAATATATGCCCACGACGATTCTGCTCATAGCAAGATTCCGCGGAGTCCGTGCAGAAAGGGCGAGCCTTGCCGTACGACACAATCCCCACCTGCTTGGGGCTCACACCCAACTCAACCAGATAGCTGCGCGCAGCCTTGGCTCGCTTATCTCCTAACACGATGTTGTAGTCGGTCGTGCCCCGTTCGTCGCAATGACCTTCGACTCGCATCATCGCCCCAGGGTGTTCCTTGAGCCACTCCGAGTTGTGGTTCAAGGCTTCCATCCCCGCATTCGATAGCGTGTACTGGTCATATCCAAAAAACACGTCCATCAGCCCTGCTTCAATGGCGGCTTTTTCCTCTTTGGTTATTTCCGCACGCTGACGGGCAGCCATCCCTGAGGGGGACAAGGACACGATACCGCCACCCTTCCCCACACGCTCTTCTGAGGGATTCTTTGAGAATCCGGTGAGCTTTTGCCCACCCCCTGCTTCTGTCTCCCCATCGGACTGCAGCCATTTCATGCTACAGCCTTGACTAACCAACAGCACGAGCCCCATGGCCGCCACGATACCTGCTTTCATTGGACTTCCAGTCATGATCATTCTCCCATGTTGGAATATAACGTCGCCTCTGTAGATGAAATATAGCACTTGAACGAAAAGATGAGGCTCTTCTGAGTCCCATCGCTATTTCGCTTGAACGGTCAGGCTGTTGTAGAGGGATCTTGAAGATGGATACGGCAAGGTGAGAGCGCGCACATGCCCCTCTGTGACCGACCGTAAAAGAAAAGACCAGCGAAGAAACAGTTTAGAATCTTGCCGGCTTACGGTCAGCCCATCGAGTCGGACGCATCACGGTGCTTAGTGCGGCTACAGCGCAGATGAAGGCCAACATGGTCAACCCCACCATGAGAAGAAAACCAGCCCGGACATCATGGAGGACTACATGATTCATGATGCGTCCCTCCTCTTGGTGACTATACCGATATCCGCTCAGCCAGCTGCAGGAACATACCCAGGATGTCGTGGGATCCTGCTTCGTCAACCAACGGCCACAGCAGGGGCAGTGTCTTGTCCAGGTCTGCCGCTGCCATCGGCCTAGAAATCTCCAGCTGTCTTGCCTATAGCATAGCACCGTTCAATTACCCCATTTAGATTGCTTCTTGATGGAGTCCACTGTCGTATAGTATTGAAATATATGCTGTTTTGGTGGATGACGATCGTTCGAAACAGCCAGGTAGATCAGTCCCCAAGTACTGATATTTTAATGGTTTCACCCGTGACTTCACAGGGTGAAATGGTGCGCCCTGAGGGAGTTGAACCCCCAAGCCCAGGATCCGAAGTCCAACCGAAGACTTTGTGCCAGAGAGTGACTGAAGATGCTAGCAGGCTGCGGAACAACTCGATTATTGCGTCATACGGTCGCGTATTCTCACACAGGCCCTTTCGCGTCAGAATAGCCAGCAGGATGTGCAAAAAGGCCGTCCAGCAAGGCCGCAGCGAGGGAATAGGCGAGGCGTACGCTTCGGTACATTGAGCCTCTGAGCGATGCGAGAACGCCACTGGCGGACTTTTCCCGCATCCTGCCAGAGGCGTGATGGGCACCCTTGCTGATGTATTTCTACCCGATGGCTCCGACGTCAACCTCACGCTGGTCAAAGAGGGGTGGTGCCGGCGACATCAGAAGTATGCAGAGGATACGGTGTTGGAAGGAGGGTAGAGGAGGAAGCACAAGAGGGGTGAAGAGGTTGTGGGCTGATCTGCAGCCGGTGCCGCCGTGGGAATGGCAGAAGAGGAAAGAGCGTCAGTAGGCGACAGTACCGGCGAGCACCGTCTCGACCATCCTGACGCCGCTCAATGGCAAGGAGGTTCCTGTATTAGTCAACGGCAAGCCATCGGGCCAAACGATGAGGATCCGAAAGATCGATAGTCATCACACGATCACGGTCATGATGTTTCAAGGGAAGGAACGCTCTGTCTCGAAGGCTGAAATCTCGCCCGATGGCAAGGTCCTCACGGTCGAGACCGAATACCCAACCTCGAACCCCATCGGGCTGGCAGGAAAGCAGATTGAGCATTGGAACAGGCAATGATGCCAGTCTTGTCGCGGCCTGAAAGAGCACCGTCGCGAGATCCCTGAAGCCGTGGTTTAGAGTCGAGGGGCAAGGATGCACAGTTGAAAATGACCAATTGAGCCACATACTCAGGCTTGGTTCCAGCGCAGTGCGACGCGATTGGTGCGAGAATATAAAGAGCTGATCTAATGTGTGACAATTGCTCCATGTCGCTTCGATTTCTTATCCCCCTCGTGCTGGCACTGGTGGGTCTTGCTGTGCCTGCCTGGGCTGATAATAGTGCCGGCATGGCGGCCTACGATCGTGGAGATTATGCAACAGCCTTACGTCACTGGAGACCATTGGCCGAGCAAGGGAATGCAGCTGGGCAGTTCAACCAAGGCCTGCTGTATGCCAACGGCCATGGGGTCCCGCAGGACTATGTCCAAGCGCGACAGTGGTGGGAGAAAGCCGGGGCGCAGGGACATGCGAAGGCGCAATACAATCTCGGCATACTGTACAGCGAGGGCCGAGGTGTGCTCCAGGATCGTATGCGCGCGAAGCAGTGGTTTGAAAAGGCTGCGGAACAGGGGGACGCGGGAGCCCAAGTCAATCTCGGCACGTTATATTTCCTCGGGCAAGGGGCTCCCGAAAGCGACCAAATGGCTTTGTTCTGGTTTCACCGGTCGGCAAAGCAAAAAGATGCGCAGGCATTCGCAAGGCTTGGACTCATGTATGAACAGGGGCGAGGAGTGCCTCAGGACTTTATCCAGGCCCATATGTGGTATGACCTCTCGGCCGCACATGGGGGAAAGAGAGCATCGGAGTTTCGTGCGGTCCTAGCCCAAAAGATGGCTCCTACTCAGGTAGCCGAGGCGCAAAAGCTGGCGCGGGAGTGGAAGCCCAAAGGCCCATGAGCAACAACCACCCCAAGCGGACAGCATGTCCATCGAAGAGGCCACCGCTCAACATGTAGGAGATCGCGGTCATCCTGGAAGTGCTCCAACGAAAGGGCCTCTGCACGAAGCACGATCTCTACGACATCATCACCGCGTCCTGCCGTAAGAATTCCCGTGCCAACATTCCTGAAACCGCTTTCCCTGAACGGTACCTATTCACCGAGGCCGAGGACGCGATCGTTGACGACCTCCTCGCGCTGCACAACAAGCGCAGGCTCATCTCGCACCAGACATTGAACTTGCCGAAGAGGTTGGGGCAGATTATTGAGATGGGGCACCGGTGGTGAAGGGTGCGACGCACTGACAAGTAGGCGATACGGAATCAATGCAGATCAATTGAAGCCCTGCTCTTTAGTCTCACAGGTGTATCGTTTTGTTCTCATCCCTGAATTGAACGAGATAGGAGTCTGCCGGACAGTCTCTCCCTAGGAGGAAGGCTGGCCGACGCACTATTTCCTCAAGCGTAGGCGCGCTAATGGGTGCAGGACGTGCAACCGCTCGATGAGGACAGCGTGGTATGTAGGCTTCGCGGGTGGGCCATACCAGCAGAGGATGGCCTTCCCCGTCGAAGGCCATCCGCTGGAACGGACGCATAAGCCTCTTCTCCGCACAGCCATTTAGCAATCTGCAATCGGAATGTCTCACGCGATTGCCGTGCGACATCGAGACTCTCAAAATCTTTCGCGAAGGACTCATTTAATTTCCTGTTAAATAAGCCTATAACTATGCCACTAACAGTAAGCGGGGTGGTCTATGGCAAGACCGGCACGTGGGCATGAGTTTGTCGAGGCGGCGATCACGCAGGCGGCGCAGGCGAAGACGATCAGCGAGTTGCGCATGGCGCAAGCGTT
>Ga0163146_10000267_pt1 | contig 73037 bp, 69 predicted proteins | sample OliLakLV19MP7G1_FD_148648 | JGI IMG/M metagenome (GOLD analysis project Ga0163146, IMG submission 148648) | Freshwater microbial mat bacterial communities from Lake Vanda, McMurdo Dry Valleys, Antarctica - Oligotrophic Lake LV.19.MP7.G1 | ecosystem: Environmental > Aquatic > Freshwater > Lake >... | reverse complement strand
TCCTACACCGATTCTTAGCACCTGGGAGGTGCGTGCCTAAAAAAAGTGGCGGGCATCCTCCGCCGCAGCCAGCACAGAGTCTGGCTGGCTCGGCAGACTCAATGAATGGCTTACGTCCGGATTAGGGCACTACATTTAGTGTTGACAATTATAATTGATCGCTATATATAGTTGTCCAATGCTTAATTTATAAAAATACCCCCCCGAAAGTAGGGTGTCGAAGGCCTAGTGCCATATTGACTGAAAGCGAAGACAGATTGTTCCCGTTTAGAATCACAAACAGTTCCATACCAATTATGCAGACTGTGGAGGCGAAATTATGAGAATAGAACGTCGATTTACACGTCGCGGACAAAGCCCCTATGAACACCTGTCGTTCGTGAAACGTTCGTCGGAAATTCGCAATCCCGATGGATCGACCGTGTTTAAGTTAGAAAACATCGACATTCCCGAGCCCTGGTCCCAGCTCGCGACCGATATTCTCGCTCAGAAATATTTTCGGAAAGCCGGGGTGCCGAAGCGAGATGAGCAGGGGAATCCGATCGTCGGGCCTGACGGCAAGCCGGAGTTGGGAGGAGAATGTGACTCTCGACAAGTGTTTGAACGGCTCGCCGGCTGTTGGACCTCCTGGGGGAAGAACTTCGGTTACTTTAAGACCCCGGAAGATTCCGACGCCTTCCATGATGAGCTCTGTTACATGCTCGCGCATCAGATGGCCGCGCCCAATTCTCCTCAGTGGTTTAACACGGGGCTGCATTATGCCTATGGACTTTCAGGGCCTGCGCAAGGGCATTTTTATGTCGATCCCAAGACCCGCGAAGTCGTCAAAGCCACCAATGCGTTTGAGCATCCACAACCGCATGCCTGCTTCATCCAATCCGTTGACGACGACTTGGTCGGCGAGGGCGGCATCATGGATCTTTGGGTGCGGGAGGCGCGTCTGTTCAAATACGGGTCAGGGACCGGCACCAATTTTTCCAAGCTTCGTGGCGATGCCGAACCGTTGTCCGGCGGTGGACGCTCGTCCGGATTGATGTCGTTCCTTCGCATCGGCGATCGAGCGGCAGGCGCCATTAAGTCCGGCGGGACGACCAGACGGGCTGCCAAAATGGTCTGTCTCGATTTAGATCATCCCGACATTGAGGAATTTATCAATTGGAAGGTGGTGGAAGAGCAAAAAGTCGCCGCCATGGTGACCGGTTCGAAGATCTGTGCGCAACGCCTGAACGCTGTTCTCAAGGCCTGCCACGTCGTCGATAGTGCCGGTCAGATGAAAATGGAGATCGATCCCAAGAAGAACCCGATCCTCAGGGAAGCCTTGTCCGCCGCCCGGCGGGATGCGGTTCCAGAGGCCTATGTCCAACGGATGTTTTCCTATGCGGAGCAAGGGTTCACGCACTTTGCGTTTCATGAGTACGACACGAATTGGGACGGCAAGGCCTACCAAACGGTGTCCGGCCAGAACTCAAACAACAGCGTGCGCATTCCCAATGATTTTTTTGCGGTGCTGGAGGCGGACGGCGATTGGCAACTCACGCGACGGATCGACGGTAAAGTCTCCAAGACCATCAAGGCGCGGGACCTCTGGGATCAGATCGCTTGGGCCGCCTGGATTTGCGCAGATCCCGGCACACAATACGACACCACCATCAATGAATGGCACACCTGTCCGGAGGATGGCCGTATCAATGCCTCCAATCCTTGTTCAGAGTACATGTTTCTCGACGATACGGCATGCAATTTAGCGTCGCTCAACCTTGCCAGATTCTTCTCGACTGACGCTCAATTTGAGCTGGAAAATTTCCGCCATGCCGTGCACCTGTGGACGATCGTGCTGGAGATCAGCGTGCTCATGGCCTCGTTTCCCAGCCGTTCCATTGCCGAGAAGAGTTTTGAGTTCCGAACGCTGGGGCTTGGCTATGCCAACTTAGGCACGGTGCTGATGCGGCAGGGCATTCCCTACGACTCTCCCAAAGCTCTGGCCATCTGCGGTGCGCTGACCTCCATCATGACCGGCGAATCCTACAGCACCTCAGCGGAAATGGCCGCAGAGCTCAGTCCTTTCCCAGGCTATGCCAAAAACCGCGAGGCCATGTTGCGCGTCATCCGGAATCACCGACGTGCTTCGTACAATGCCGCTCCGAAAGAATATGAAGGTTTGACGATGACACCGATAGGGATCCAGCCGGAGCATTGCCCTCCCGAGTTGCTCGTCGCGGCACGTCGTGCATGGGACCGTGCCCTCGAATTGGGAACCGCCTACGGGTATCGTAATGCCCAGGTCACCGTGATTGCTCCTACGGGCACAATCGGACTCGTGATGGATTGCGATACGACGGGCATCGAGCCTGATTTCGCACTTGTGAAATTCAAGAAGCTGGCCGGCGGAGGCTATTTCAAGATCATCAATCAAAGCATCCCGGCTGCACTCAGAACCGTGGGGTATAGCGAGCCTCAGATTCAGGATATCGTGAATTATTGTGTCGGCCGGCACACCTTGCAGACCGCTCCATTTATTAACCATGAGACCTTGAGGCAGAAGGGGTTCGACGACGCCGCGCTTGCGCGAATGGAGGGTGGCTTAGCTCAGGCTTTCGAAATTCAGTTTGCGTTCAATAAGTATGCGCTGGGTGAGGAATTTTCTCGAGGCAAGCTGGGTTTGACCGACGCGCAATTGAATGAATCCAACTTCAACATGCTGAAAGCGCTGGGGTTTACACAAGAAGAAATCGCCGCCGCCAACGATTATTGCTGCGGCACCATGACGGTGGAAGGGGCTCCACATCTCAAAGTCGAGCACCTTCCGATCTTCGATTGCGCGAACCGATGTGGCCGGATCGGGCAGCGGTCGATCGCGGTCGATGCGCATATTCGCATGATGTCGGCCGCACAACCATTCATCAGCGGCGCCATCAGCAAAACGATCAACATGCCGGCCGATGCGACGCTGAAAGACGTGAAATCGGCGTATTTATTTGCCTGGAAAAGCATGGTCAAGGCTGTGGCGTTGTACCGCGACGGCTCGAAGTTGAGCCAGCCGTTATCAGCGTCAACCGATAGCGGCAAGACCATTGAAGCCTCATCGGAAATATTGACGATTGCTGAAAAGATGACTGAGCGGGTGCTCGTACGGTACTTGGCAAAACGCCGACCGCTTCCAGCCAGACGCAATGGGTACACGCAGAAAGCCGTCGTGGGAGGACACAAGCTCTATCTACGCACGGGTGAGTATGAGGACGGGACGTGCGGCGAAATCTTTCTCGACATGCATAAAGAAGGGGCTGCGTTCCGAAGCCTCATGAATTGTTTTGCCATTGCCATTTCACTCGGCCTCCAACATGGTGTCCCGCTTGAAGAGTTCGTCGAAGCGTTTGTGTTTACCCGCTTCGAACCGAACGGGCCGGTCAAATTGAACGACCGTATCAAAATGTCGACGTCGATCATCGATTACATCTTCCGAGAGCTTGCGGTCACCTATCTCGACCGCTATGATTTGGCACAGGTTCAGGCAGAGGATCTGCGAATGGACTCCGTCAAGATGGATGAGCAAGATCCTGAATGTGTCGAGGAGGAAGCCACTCCCGAAACGCTGGCGTCGGCCTCAATCAGCACCGAAATGTTTCCTGCACGACGCGGGGCGATCCCGCGTCATAAGAGCAACGGCCACGGAAATGGTAACGTCGCCCATACCGTCGAACTTAAACGTGAAACGTTGACCTTGACTGCCATCCAAATGGCACGCCAAAAGGGCTATGAGGGAGACCCCTGCTCCCAGTGTAAGCAGTTCACCATGGTGCGGAACGGAACCTGCCTCAAGTGTGAAACTTGCGGTGAGACGAGCGGCTGTTCATAGGAGAGATGTTGATGGGAAGCAAGTAAACGGTTCAGATCGGGTGAGCTGACTGGTATCGGTTCAACAATTTGCATGCTGCCCAGGGAGTAGCGTCTATGCCTACAACGACACAATTAGTCATTAGCGGAAAGAGTAAACCAGGCGTTCTCGCGCAAGTGGCCGAGGTTCTTGGTGCGGCGAAGGTCAACATAAAGGCTTTCTCTGTCCCAGAAGTCGTCGGAACGGGAAAGCTGAGACTGTTGGTCGCGGATCTAGAAGGGGCGCGGGCGGCGCTGAAAGCAGCAAAGGTCAAGTACACAGAGGAAACCGCCTTGCTGTTGAGCCTCGAAAATAAGCCAGGAGCGTTGAGAGAAGTGGCGAATCTACTGACGAAGGCACGCATCAATATTAAATGCGGCTACTGCACCCCATCTCGCGAGGGAAAGCGCGCGATCGTGGTTCTGACAGTCTCACATACAGCGAAAGCGCTCGCTCTCTTGCAGGATCAATCACTCGACGAGTTTTAGACATGTCACGCGGACCTGAATTCTGCTGGTCCCGCTGGTCGGTCTTTCTTCTTGCCATCCTCCTGGTCGCTACCCTGGCTGCTTGCGGTGGTGCAGCTAAACCTGTCTATTTCCCAGGTTATCCTGTCGGATTCGTCGAACGAGGTGTCGCCTCATGGTATGGCCCTGGATTTCATGGAAATAAGACGGCGAATGGCGAACGGTACGACATGCATCAGTCGACGGCTGCGCATCGGACCTTGCCGCTCGGTTCAATTGCTGTGGTTCGATCGATGAGTACGGGACGACAAGTGACGGTTCGGATTAACGATCGTGGTCCTTTCGCGAGGGGGCGAGTGCTGGATCTCTCATTTGCCGGGGCTCAGGCGCTGGGGATGATTGGATCTGGAACCGATGAGATAGAATTACGTGTCGTTGGGTATCAGGGACGAACTGCCGAGATGGGGTTCTTGCGAGTGCAAGTTGGGTCCTTTTCCGATCAGCAGAATGCGCTCAATCTTTTGGCACGTGCGAACCATCTCTACTCAGGAGGCAGGGTCCAGATGGTCGATCTGCCGGAAGGAAAGCGGTATCGAGTCCAGATCGGTCAGTTTTCCACGGAAGCCGAGGCAGAAATCGCTGCCTCCCGCCTCAAATATTCCCTGGGGCGTCAGACCTTTGTGTTTCGAGACGATTCATGAAAAATAGGGCAGGGTCGTTCAGGTGGCTTGTGCGATTCTTCATTCTTTCCGCGGGCATATAATGCAACTATTTGATATCGTAGCATGTTTGCAGCATATGCTTGCTCGCTACTCAGTCCCTATGGTAGATGTATGGTGCAATGGATACAGGCCCTGTAGGTTCCTCTCACATCACTCTATTTCACCAAATCTTGCTTTACCGGTCCAAGACAATAGGGACAGTCTCTGGACTCTCCAAGATTCCAGGCTGATCAGCAGAGCCGGTCGCCTGTAATACATTTTCATCTATGGATATTCTAATCCTCTTAGGTCTTATTGTTCTTTCAGCTGTGATATCCACCGCGGAAATTGGTTTCTTTGCGGTCAACTCGACGAAGCTCAAAGCGCTCGCCCAAACCGGGAATGCTCGAGCAAAGTTGGCCCTCCATCTCCGTAGCGACCCCCAAAAACTCCTCTCGACTATTTTGGTCGGCGACCGTCTGGTCGGCGTGGCAACGCCGATGTATGCCACCTTTCTGACTCTGAGTATCTACGGCGGGCAAACGTTTTTTGACGAGGCGATAGCCGTCATGGTCGGCCTGCTGACCTTTGTGCTCTTGGTCGCCGTCGATGTCATCCCTAAAACATTAGCCGCCAAGTTTGCGGTTCCGGTCACGCTGAATATGGCCTACCCTGTGTACTGGGTTCAGCTATTTCTCAAACCGTTATTATTCGTCATTGTGCCGTTGATCTATAAATTGACCGGAGGGAAAGGGTTGACGCTTCCCCTCGTGACTGAGGAAGAGCTGAAGATCATGCTGGATGAGGGAGGGAAGACTGGGACTATTGAATTCGAGAAGGTCAAAATGATCAAGAACGTCTTTCAGCTCAAAGACATCACCGCTGAAGACGCAATGACCCCTCGTCTCTACGTCTTTTCATTGGATGGTAACCTCTGCCTGAAAGAGGCGCAGGAACTCCTCTATAACTCGAAATACTCGCGGATCCCTGTGTATGACGGGACGCTCGATAACATTACAGGCATTCTCTACAAGACAAGGGCATTGACCGAGCTTGCGAAGGGGCAGAATGAGGGGAAGCTCAAGGACATTGCCTATCCCCCGCTGTTCGTTCCGGCAGGCAAGACGGCAGACGATCTCATGAAGCAGTTTCAGCAGGAGAAGCGGCATATGGCTGTCGTGGTCAACGAGTTCGGCGGCGTGATGGGGATTGTCACACTTGAAGATCTTCTCGAAGAAGTGGTCGGGGAGATCATGGACGAAACCGATATCACGGAAGAATTGATCAAACGGTTAGGCAAGAACCATATTCTTGTCCATGGTAGGACCGAAGTGCGCAAGATCAACGATTTCCTGAAAGTCGACCTTGGCGATGAAGCCGTGACGATCGGTGGTCTTATTCAACAGGAACTTGGTCGAATTCCAAAAGTTGGAGAAGAAGTGCGGATTGCCAATTGTAAGATCGTCATCCATGAAGCCGAGCCACGATCCATCCGCAGTGTCCAAATCTTTCGTGAGGAGAAGTCGCCGGCTCACGTTGAAACTCCGAACCTCGACCTCGTCAGCTAAGCGCGTTCTCGCCTGTTCTAACCAGCGAAGCAAATTCCTGTTCTGTCAGAACCGTCACTCCCAGCGCACGGGCCTGTTCCAGTTTCGAGCCTGGATCTCGTCCCGCAACCACATAGGACGTATTTTTACTCACGCTTGAGGACACACGTGCCCCTGCCTCTTCCACCGCCTGTTGCGCGTGGTCCCTCGTGAAGTGCTCCAGCCCACCGGTAAAGACGAACGTCTTCCCTGCGAGCGTGGAAGATCTCCTGTCACCCGTTGCCATGCCCGGTGCGATCTGTAGGCCTAATTCTTGGAGCTGTTCGATGACTTCCCGGTTATGTCGTTCAGACCAATAGGTCATCAAGCTCTCGGAAATCTCAGGACCAATCTCACGAATGTGTTGCAGCCGCTCCCGATCTGCCGACATGATCTCGTCGAGAGATCCGAACTCACGGGCCAGGACTTTGGCGATGTGTTGCCCAACTTGCCGGATCCCCAGCCCCAGTACAAACCGATCCAGAGAAACATTTTTGCTGGCAGCAATCGATTCCAAAAGAAGTGTGGCTGACCGATCGGCAAATCCTTCAAGGGTGACGAGATTGTCTTTGGTCAGTCGATAGAGGTCGGCGAGCGATCGTACCAGTTCCCGATCGACCAGCTGCGCCACAGTCTTTTTCCCTAAGCCGTCGATGTTGAGCGCATGCTTGGATGCAAAATGTTCAATGGCTCCCATTAATTGAGCGCTGCAGACCAATTGGCCGGTACAGTAGAAGTAGGCGCCTTCTCGGCCAACGGTTGATCCACAGACCGGGCAGTGGTCCGGCATGAGAAAGGGGTCGTTGCGCTGCTCACCGGGTAGGGGGACTCGCTCGGCAATCGCAGGAATGACATCGCCGGCCCGCTCCACTTTGACCGTATCGCCGATTCGAATGTCTTTCCGCGCGACCTCATCGGCGTTGTGCAAGGTGGCTCGACTGATGGTGACGCCACCGACCTCTACCGGCTTCAAGAGTGCGACAGGCGTGAGCGTTCCGGTCCTTCCTACAGAGACGGCGATCGCCTGCACGACGGTGATTTCCTTCCGTGGGGTAAATTTATAGGCGATGGCCCAGCGGGGGCTGCGAGACTTCATTCCCAGGCGATCTTGCCAGTCTCTGCGGTTGACCTTCACCACCACGCCGTCGATTTCATAGGGCAGCTCATCCCGGATCGAGTTCGTTTCGCGGTGAAAATCCATCACGTCATCGATCGAAGCACAGAGCCGTCGACGTTCAGGCACAGGGAGGCCCCAGCGGGCCAACTGTTCCAGTTCATCCCAATGAGTCGGCGCGGCTGGTTCAGATTGGGCCATAATTTCATAGCAGGTCATGACCAACGGACGGGTTGTGGTAATCCTGGAGTCCAGTTGTCGGAGCGAACCAGAGGCGGCGTTACGTGGATTGGCAAAGGCGTCGTCGCCTCGCTCGGTGATGCGTCGATTCAACATTTGGAAATCGTCGAGGCGCATATAGACTTCGCCCCGCAGGGCCAGATGGTCGGGGAGGCCGATTTGGGCTTGCAATTGCAGTGGTAGGGAACGAATCGTGCGAAGATTGACGGTCACGTCCTCTCCAGTCATGCCGTCGCCTCTGGTCGCTCCACGGGTGAAGATCCCATGGTCGTACAGGAGTTCGACCGATAGCCCATCGAACTTTGGTTCAACGCTGTACTCAACGGAAGTGGTTTCCAGTTCGCGTTTCATCCGTTGATCGAACGCCTGGACCTCACTCTGTTCTACCACTGAGTCCAGACTGAGCATCGCCTGTTCGTGGGGAACCTTAGTCAGCGATTCGAGCGGAGGCGCGCCGACTCGTTGCGTCGGGGAGTCTGGCGTGACGAGTGTCGGATGGATGCGCTCCAGATCGATCAGCTCGCGGAAGAGGCGATCGTACGCTGTGTCCGAGATCTCCGGTGTATCTTTGACGTAGTACAGATAGTCGTGGCGTCTGATGTCGGTCCTGAGGGCAATGAGTCTGGCAAGAATCTTGGAGTCAGCCATAGGACTGGAGGGCGACGAACAGAGGAGACGACGACCAGACCGTACCATAGGGCTAGGGAATGGGTCAAACGACGAAGGCACCATATTCGCTTTGACTTTCAGCGCGATAGACACTATTGTTAGGCACATATTTGAGGCGATTTTTCATTCTCATTCGCCGAATATCCCCGGAGCTCGCTGTGGGGATGAAGGCGGGGAGCGCTCTCGGCTTTGGCGAAGGAGTGTCGCGGATTCGAAGAATTTTCCGAGATGCCACGCCGCATGGTGGGCGGAGCGCTATTGGTCTGCAGCCAGCGTTCATTGTGTGCTGCGAGGGGTAAGTTCGTCACGACCGTCAGGGAGGTATCCATGAAAGGGGAGAATTGCGTGAATACGTTGATACCAAAATTCAGTTTTCGAATCGTGACCGTCATCTGTGGAGGGTTGTTGCTGAGCGGATGTGTGATGGCCGAGAAATACGATGCGGAAAAAGCGCGCAGCCTCAACTTCCAACGCCTTCTTGCTCAGGAAGAGAAGCGCACAGGTGAGCTCGATAGTGAAGTGAAGCGGAGCAGAAGTGAGTTGATGGAGTATGAAGCCAGGAATCGTGAGCTGACAGCGCAGGCGCAAGTCGTTCAGGAACAACTGGCTCGTGCGCAGGAAGAAGCTGAGGTCATGAAGGAATCTGCGTTGTTGGAGCGCAAAGCCAAAGCCGATGTGAAGCGCATGCTCAAACCGAAGCCCAAGATCGTGCCGGTTGCCCCGACTCTCGATGCCATGGACGAGGCCCCATCGGCGCTCGGGGCCGCTCCGGAGAGGTCGGCGATACTCAAGCCCACAGAATCGATGCAGGGAGGCACGAGATCGTCTGCGGTTCATGTTGTGAAGCCAGGAGAAACACTCTATCGGATCAGCCGGCAGTATCGCGTGACGGTGGACAAGATCAGAAAGTGGAACAAGCTGCAGGACGATATTGTTGAGGTCGGACAGAAGCTCATCGTAGGCCAAGAGTAATAGGACGGCCACGTGGCCCTGCCGCAATACTCACTCAGTCTCGATCAATTTGCTCAGTATGCCGGAGAGGGTAATCTCGTTCCGCTCTATCGAGAGATCCTCGCGGACTATGAGACTCCCGTCTCCGCCTTTGCCAAAATCAATCATGGTCCCTCAGCCTACCTCCTAGAGTCCATCGAGGGAGGCGAGAAATGGGCTCGGTACTCCTTTCTCGGCAGTGGCTCGCCCGTTGTGGTTTATGAGGATCGGGGCGATCTTCTGGTTGTGCAGGGGAGGCGCAAGACGCGCATTCCGAGCCGTGGGAACCCGCTTGAACGTCTGCGGGAGATGATGGAAAGCTATCGCCCCGTCACCATGCCGGACCTTCCTCCGTTTGTCGGCGGCGCGGTCGGATATCTGAGCTACGACATGGTGCGTACGTTCGAGGATTTGACTGCCCGCCGGAAGGACTCGCTCAATCTTCCAGATTTTGCCTTCCTGCTTACCGATACGATGCTGATCTTCGACAATGTTGCTCAGAAGATCAAAGTCGTGGCCACCGCGTCTGTCACCGCAAAGGGGCCACGCAGCATCAAGGCCGCCTACCGATCGGCAACGGAACGGATCGAGCGCATGATCGTGAGGCTCAGACGTCCGCTCCGCCGAACGCGTCCTCATCGCCGCCGCAAGCCGGTGACCTTTACGTCGAATATGAGCAGGGCAGATTTCGAGAAAATGGTCATACGGACGAAGGAATACATCCGTGCCGGCGACATCGTACAGGCGGTATTATCCCAACGGTGGGAGACCAATGTGCAGGCGTCTCCGTTGCAGCTCTATCGCGCGTTGCGTGTGGTGAATCCATCCCCCTATATGTATTACCTGCGTATCGCGGGAGTCGAACTGGTCGGTTCCTCTCCAGAGACGCTCGTCCGTTGCGAAAACGGCGTCATTTCCGTCCGCCCTATTGCCGGTACGCGCCGTCGAGGCGTCAATCTTGATGAGGATCAGCAGATGGAACGGAGGCTTTTGGCAGATGAAAAAGAACGGGCTGAGCATGTGATGCTCGTCGATCTTGGGCGGAACGATGTCGGTCGTGTCGCAAAACCAGGCTCAGTCACGGTGGATTCGCTCATGCACGTCGAACGGTACTCCCATGTCATGCACATCGTGTCGAATGTGACAGGACAATTGGATGAGTCGAAGACCTCGTACGACGTCTTGCGTGCCTGTTTCCCTGCCGGTACCGTTTCCGGGGCTCCAAAGATCCGGGCCATGCAGATCATCGATGAACTCGAGCCCACGAGGCGAGGCCCCTATGCCGGTGCGGTGGGCTATTTTAGCTTTTCCGGTAACATGGACATGTGCATTAATATCCGGACAGTCGTCGTGAAAAAACACCAGGCCTTCATTCAAGCAGGGGCCGGCATCGTCGCCGATTCGAACCCTGAACACGAATATGAAGAGACCTGTAATAAGGCTCGGGCCATGATGAAGGCCGTCGAATTGGCGGAACAGGGGCTGGAATGAGGGAGCTTATAGCCGATGGCGTATAGCGTATGGCAAGAAGAGACGGAATCGAGATCGATCTTCGGCGATCTTGACCATATGCCATATGCCATACGCCATACGCTCTTTTGATTATGCTGTTGATGATCGACAACTATGATTCCTTCACCTATAACCTGGTGCAATATTTCGGAGAACTGGGTGAAGAGGTTCGGGTATTCCGCAACAATAAGATTACGATCGACCAGATCGAGTTGCTGCAACCCAGCCGCATTGTCATTTCTCCGGGACCCTGCACGCCGGTGGAAGCGGGTGTATCGGTTGAAGCCATTCGGCATTTTGGCGGGCGTCTTCCGCTCTTGGGCGTCTGCCTCGGCCATCAGTCTCTGGCCGTGGCGTTTGGGGGCGAAGTCGTTCGAGCCGAACGGTTGATGCATGGGAAAACGTCGAAGATCCGGCACGACGGAAACACGATCTTCCATCAGCTGCCCAGTCCGTTTGACGCCACACGCTATCATTCACTGATTGTGAAGCGAGACACGTTGCCGTCCTGTTTTGAAATCTCCGCCGAGACGAACGAGGGAGAAATCATGGGCCTACGCCATCGGTCCTTGGGTATCGAAGGGGTGCAGTTTCATCCGGAGTCGATTCTGACCATAGTGGGGAAGGATCTCCTTCGTAACTTTCTCAAACTGTAGCCGGCCTTCCTGGTCTCCCATCCATGATTAAAGACGCGATTGCCACACTCGCCGACCGTGCCTCCCTCACCGAACAAGAGGCCGAATCTGTGATGCTCGAGATCATGGAGGGCGCAGCGACTCAGGCCCAAATTGCCGCCTACTTGATGGGGCTCCGTCTGAAGGGAGAAACTGTCGAGGAAATTGCTGGTTCCGTGCGGGCGATGCGTGCCAAGGCCGTTCGCATTGCCGTCGGAAATCCCCTGGTCGTGGACACCTGTGGCACGGGCGGGGACGGGGCCCAGACGTTTAATATTTCCACCACGACCGCGCTGGTCCTCGCAGGTGCAGGCTTGACTGTGGCAAAGCACGGCAACCGTTCCGTGTCGTCCAAGTCAGGGAGTGCAGACGTGCTCTCGGTCCTCGGGGTCAAGATCGATCTGCCGACTGAACGCGTGGCCGATTGTATCAATGAGGTCGGGATCGGGTTTCTCTTTGCTCCGCTCTATCATGGAGCCATGAAACATTGTGCCGGCCCAAGACAGGAGATGGGCATCCGGACCATGTTGAATCTCTTGGGCCCCTTGACCAATCCTGCAGGAGCCACCATTCAAGTGCTCGGCGTCTATGAGCGGCGTTTAACCTCTCTGTTGGGGAATGTGCTCATGCATTTGGGATCGCAACATTGCTTTGTCGTACATGGGATGGACGGACTTGACGAGATCACCCTCACGACGAACACGCAGGTTTCCGAGGCCAAAGGTGGGGTGCTCTCAAACTATATCCTGGACCCGGCGGAGTTCGGACTGGCGCTGGTCCCAGCCAAACAGCTGACCGGAGGGACGCCGCAAGAGAATGGCGCGATCACGCGCGATATTCTGCGGGGGCGGAAGGGGCCGAAACGGGACATCGTCTGCTTGAATGCCGCGCCGGCACTTGTTGCAGGGCGCAAGGCGGCAAGTCTTCAAGAGGGGTTCATTGTGGCAGGCCAGGCCATCGACTCCGGTGCTGCGGACGAGAAACTGGCTCGCCTCATTGCATTCACGAATAAGGGCTGACGCCACTGTGATTCTCTCTCGCATTCTCGACCATAAGAGAGCGGAACTCCGGCGCAAGCGAAGCCGAGGCTACCTTTCCGAGTTGAAGGGGAAGATTCAAGACGCGCCAGGGCCGCTCGGTTTTGCCGTGACTCTTGAGGCCACGAGAACGAACGGCAGCCCTTCGCTGATCGCCGAAGTGAAAAAAGCGTCACCCAGTCTTGGCCTCCTCCGTCCCGAGTTTTCCGATCGGTTTGACTATGTCGAAATGGCCAAGACCTATCATGCCCATGGCGCTTCGGCTCTGTCCGTTTTGACCGACAAGGATTTCTTCCAGGGGAGCCTCGACTATCTCCGCGAGATCAAACGATCGGTGCCGATGCCTGCCTTGAACAAAGAATTCATGGTCGATGAGATCCAGTTTTACGAAGCGCGAGCCTACGGGGCGGATGCGGTCCTCTTGATCGTCGCTGCGCTTGAACGACAGCAATTGATTGACTTCTACGCGCTCGCGAAGGGGTTACACTTGGATGTGCTTATTGAAACGCATCACGAGCGCGAACTCGATAGGGTATTGGAACGGCTCCCGGAGGCAAGGCTGATCGGCATCAACAACCGAGACCTCAAGACCTTCACGACCGATCTGGCCGTGACGCTGCGCTTGGCAAAACGGATTCCGGCCGGCAAGCTGATCGTCAGTGAAAGCGGCATCCATCAGCGCGCCGACGTGGTACGGTTGATCGAAGCCGGCGTCCATGCCATGCTCGTCGGAGAATCGCTCATTCGTGCAGAAGACACAGCCGCGAAGATCCGTGAGTTACGGGGAGTGCCGGCTCCATCCCATGTTTAGCAGGATGCTGAAAAAGTCCGCCGGCGGCAGTTCCAGAACCCGTGAAGCGTATTTCGTGAAGCGTCGTTCGTCCGGGAGCAGAGTTGCTGGTTTCTGGTTTCAGGTTTCAAGGTGTTAGTTTCGAATTACTGAAACTCTGATGTCGAACCTGAAACTAGAAACTCGAAACCTGAAACGCTTGAACGAGATACGCTTCATGTTTCACGAACGACGGATGGACGTGCGGACCAGTTAAGATGACCTATCTACCCAAAGTCAAAATTTGCGGCATCACCAATGCCGAAGATGCCGCAGTGGCAGTTGCCGCCGGAGCCGATGCGTTAGGATTCGTCTTGTATCGGAAGAGTCCACGGTATATCGAGCCTGCGGTGGCTCGGCAGATCGTGATGAGTCTGCCTCCCTTGGTGAGCCCAGTGGGTGTATTCGTCGACGAAGAGCAACAGGTCGTTCGGAATCTGATGGACGACTGCGGACTCACCATTGCGCAGCTGCACGGACACGAATCGGCGATCTATTGCAAAGAATTAGGCCGTACGGTTCTCAAAGCGCTACGGGTGAAAGATCGGAGCACGTTTCTCGCCTTGGCGGAGTTTCGAGGAAGGGCCGGCGTTCGAGGGTTCGTACTGGATGCCTTTTCCGATCAGGCCTATGGAGGCACCGGACAGGTGATCGATTGGCAACTCGCAGCAGAGGTCGCGAAGGCTGCGAGCGTGCTTCTGGCCGGTGGGCTCACCCCGGACAATGTTGAGAAGGCCATCCAAGCAGTGCAGCCGTACGGTGTGGATGTGAGCAGCGGCGTCGAACTGGCTCCGGGCAAGAAGGATCACGAGAAAGTGCGCGCATTCATTCAAGCGGCCAGAGTTGTCTCCCTGACCTGAGCCCGTCTATACTGCGGCACTCGGCAGGATCTTGACAACTCTGTGAGTATGCCAGAACGTTATTGGACCGACACGCTAGGACAAGCAGATACCGCGAGGATGCTCAAAAAGCCCGTCCAGCAAGGCCGCAGCGAGTGAAGGCCCGAGGCGTACCTCTGGGGTACGTTGAGGGTCTGAACGATGCGAGAACGACGCTGGCGGGATTTTTCAGCATCCTGCGCAAAGAGCAGGAGGATGGCGATGACATCTGTTCCCAACAAGCAAGGCCGGTTCGGCGCCTATGGGGGACGCTATGTCCCTGAAACACTCATGCCTGCGCTGCTTGAATTGGAGCAGGAATATGCCCTGGTCAAAAAGGACCGGAGCTTTCAGGCCGAGCTCGCCTATTATTTAAAGCAGTACGTCGGACGTCCCACTTCCCTCTACTTTGCCCAACGACTCACGAAGCGGTTGGGTGGAGCAAAGATCTATTTGAAGCGCGAAGATCTCTGTCATACCGGGGCGCATAAAATTAATAACGCGATCGGGCAGGGACTGTTGGCCCGGCGGATGAAGAAGCCGCGCATCATTGCAGAAACCGGAGCCGGACAACATGGAGTGGCGACGGCGACTGTTGCGGCACTGTTCGGCCTTCAGTGTGAAGTGTATATGGGGACCGAAGACATGCAGCGCCAGGCGCTGAATGTCTTTCGCATGAGATTGCTCGGCGCGACCGTCACGGCTGTCGATGCGGGAAGCCGCACGCTCAAGGATGCCATCAGCGAAGCCATGCGGGATTGGACGACGAATATCCGCACGACCCACTACATTCTTGGCTCAGTGCTCGGAGCCCATCCCTATCCGATGATGATCAGGGATTTTCAATCTATCATCGGACGTGAAGCTCGGAGACAGATTCTTGCCGCAGAGGGCCGGTTGCCCGATGGCCTGATTGCCTGCGTCGGCGGGGGCAGCAATGCCATAGGACTCTTCCATGCGTTTATCAAAGACAAGAAGGTGAAGATGATCGGCGTCGAAGCCGGCGGCCTGGGGGTCGCAAGTGGAAAGCATGCCGCTCGTTTTGCCGGAGGAAAGCCTGGCGTCTTGCAAGGCACCATGACCTATCTGCTCCAGGGTGACGATGGACAGGTGAATCTGACCCATTCGGTTTCAGCCGGGTTGGACTATGCCGCGATCGGTCCCGAACACAGCTATTTGCGGGATCAAGGGCGAGCCTCATACACCTCGGTGACCGACGATGAGGCCATGGCTTCGTTCGACCTGCTGGCCAGAGAAGAGGGGATTATGCCGGCCCTCGAAAGCGCCCATGCCATTGCGCACACGGTGAAGATCGCGCCCACGATGAAGAAGAGTCAGATTCTCGTTGTGAATCTGTCCGGTCGTGGGGATAAAGACGTCCAGCAGATTGCCAACATGCGAGGGATCACGCTGTGACATCGAAGCTCGACCGGACCTTTGCACAGCTGAAGAAGCGAGGTGAGAAGGCGCTCATTACCTATGTGATGGCAGGCGACCCCTCACTGCAAGAGACCGAGCAGCTGGTCGTGGCGTTAGAACAGGCTGGGGCCGATATCATTGAATTGGGTGTCCCGTTTTCCGACCCCATCGCCGATGGTCCCGTGATCCAACAGGCGGCAGAGCGAGCCTTGCGTAGCGGGACAACCCTTCGAGCGATCCTTTCCATGATCACCAGCCTCAGGGCCAGGACTCAGATTCCATTGGTCTTGATGGCCTACTACAACAGTATTCACGCGTTCGGCCCTGAACGGTTTTGCCAGGAGGCAACCCAAGCCGGTGTTGACGGGCTGATCATGCCTGACATGCCCCCGGATGAAGCAGGTCCGCTGAAAGGGCCGGCTGCTGCGGTTGGACTTCCATTGATATTTCTTCTCGCCCCCACGAGCACGGCTGAGCGACGAACCTTTGTGGCGCGCCAGTCACAGGGCTTCGTCTATTACGTGTCGTTGACCGGCATTACCGGCGCGAAACTGGTCAACGTGGCAGATGTGGCGAAGAATGTCGGAAAAATTCGGAAGGTCACGAAAGTGCCGGTGGCAGTCGGCTTTGGGGTTGCGACGCCGGAAGATGCCGCCAAGGTTGCAGCTATTGCCGATGGGGTGATCGTCGGCAGCGCGATCGTCAAACAGATCGCCGCATACCAACAGAAGCCAGAGATGGTGAAGCAGGTAGCCGCATTTGTTCGTTCATTGAAAACCGCCATGAACGCGGCTCAGCCAACAACACGCTAGCGCATATCATTCGTGATGGTCGGCACAAAATCGCCAGGAACAGGTGAGGGGGCATGAGGCGAGAGAGAAGAGAGGGCAGGGACTATGGTTTGGCTTGGGGGGGCATGGCCCGAATCATCTCAGCGGCCAACTCTTTGGCAATATCCTTTAAATTCGGCCGGTAGAACATATAGCTGCTCGACCGTTCATGTCGAGCCTTCCAGACGGTGGTGCCGGTGGTGGCATCGACCAAGCGGAGGCTGAGGCCCACCCGACCGACATTGTCGCCTTCCTTGCGCATGTATTCCCACGAGTTGATCCGTACAACGAGGAACGAGTCCACACTCAGTGCTTTACCCAATTTCACCGCGGAATCCTTGTCCGATTGCCCCGTCATCTCTAGACGTGAGAAGTAGAACACCAACGCATCGAACGCCTCTTTCGAAGCTTGGAAGATATCCGTCACATTCTCAGGAGACACCATCCGTTCGATCGTGGCGGCTTTATTGACGGCATCGGACAAGACTTGTTGAATGTCTTCGCGCGCGTTGTCGTATTGGCTGGCCATGGGAGGAAGCACTGCAATGGCTTGAGGCCGGAACATTCGCGCCCCTGGTCCTTCCCACACTTCTTGCAAGCCGCCACAACCGGCGATGAGGAGAGGAAGAAGGCAGAGCACAATGCTGCGTTGAAGGTGATGAAGCATGAACATGAGTTCAGTATACCATTAGAATGTCAAAGAAGCAGAGCCTGATACCAGCGCGCCCTTTTCTCTGAAGTCATACCCGCCGCCCACATCGAGACGGAATGCAAAGATCCGTAGGCCCAACCCTGCAGTAGGGGTAAACGGTGTCCCGACATCCTTCATATTCTTGAAGGCGCCGAGCCGGAACGACATGAATTGAGAGAAGATGGTCTGTTCGGCTCCTATGCTCAACACCTGGCTCTTGACGCCAGGAACAAATGTCTTGTTCGAGGTTGCATCGACATCTGCCGTCAACGTCAGCGAAGAATAGGGGTTGACCGCGACACCGCCTCGAACTTGGGGACCCAGTTTCAGTTCTTCTCCACCGGGAGTATCAAAGGTCGGTTGATTGATGTCTTTCGCGACCAGGCCGAAGCGCAGCCATGAGGATGGGCGGTAGATGGCGCCCACGTCAATACCAAAGGCGGTCGAGAGCGTGGCTCTCCCAAAGTTGTCGTGAATGGACACGTCGGTCCCTCCGGTGAGGAGGGTGCTCCCTCTGTAGGCGGCGCCTTGAATGACTTTTCCCGTCACTCCGAAAGAAAATGTTTTATCGGAAAAGGCATAGGCATAGGAGAACGCCACCTGCCGCGCCTCTAACCCTCTGAGGGCCATTTCACCAGTCAAACGCACAGTTGAGCCGCTCAGGGTCGCCGTCGCTGGGGTACTTACAAACCCGCCACCGGTCGCCACATCGGATACGTTGAATCCGAAGGCATGTTCGCCGAGATGTCCCTTGACATAGAGCCCAGCGGACCCATTGATCGATACGGTGGCACCGTCTCGATTGATCCGATTGGCGATGTCTTGGGCTCTGGTTTGATTCGCCGGGGAAAGATCGTCGGGATTGAATTTTTCGAGGTCGTGGACGGCGTCGGCGATGCCGAGACGATCGATGACCTGTCCACCGCCTTGGATTCTGACATCAACGGTCTGGGTCATCGCGAGTCCGGCGGGATTCCAATAGGTGGCTAAGGAATCTGTCGTGATGGCCACGCCGGCCCCTCCCATACCCATCGCGCGAGGACCCACCGTGACAAACTCTAGGGCCAGCGCCTGTGCAGGAATCAGCAGACACAGGACGATCACCGTGGCACGAAACGACCAATCACAGGACATACGAGGTCAACTCCTTGCGAGTCGAGATATTGAGCTGAGTCTAATTGGATGAAATAGCTCTCGTCAAGGTAAGACGGGGTCCCGCTCTCTATGTAACCAACGGGTGGCACGGCAGGGCACGTTCCGGTGAACAGGGCGGGGTGCCACAATATTGTCTACACAATTTGGCCGTCCTGCATATGCACAATCCGGTCGGCTTGGGCCGATAGTTTGTCGTTGTGGGTCACGATCACGAAGGTGGTCCCGCGGGCCTTGTTCAGTTCACGCATCATCGCAAAGAGCGCGTCGCCCGTGTGCGTATCCAGGTTTCCCGTCGGCTCATCAGCCAACACGAGATCGGGTTTCTGCAAGAGGGCGCGTGCGACCGCCACGCGCTGCTGCTCACCGCCGGATAACTCGCCAGGCTTGTGATGTAACCGAGCTCCCAGCCCGACCTCTTGCAACAACGTGATGGCGTCCGGCTCAATATCTGCAAGACTTCGCCGTTGAATCAGGGCGGGCATACAGGCGTTCTCGAGTGCGGTGAATTCCGGTAGGAGATGATGAAACTGGAAGACAAACCCGATACGCCGATTCCTGAAATCCGCTTGTGCCCCCTCCGCCATTGTGGACAGATCCTGGCCGTCGAAGTGGACCGTCCCAGTGGTCGGGCGATCGAGCGTGCCGATGATATGGAGCAGCGTGCTTTTCCCTGCTCCTGAGGCGCCGACGATCGCGATTAACTCGCCGCGTTGAATCTGTAGATTGACGCCCTTCAGCACCGTGAGGGTCTGCCCGCCCATCGGGAACGATTTGGTCAGATTAGTGACGGTGATCACGCCGGAGCTCCCGATGAAAGAGAAGTGCTGAAGCGGCTCGCATGATCATTCGTATCGCAGCGCGGCCACCGGTTCAAGTTTGGCTGCTTGGAGCGAGGGGTAGACCGTGGCGGCGAAGCTGATCAGGATGGCAGAGCCGGCCACCAGGAGCACATCCATGGCTTGTACATGGACGGGAATCCGCGAGATGTAATAGACCGACGCATCGAGGGTCCAGAATGTCTGGATCAGCCAGAGAAAGGTGTAGCCGAGCGGAATGCCGATGGCGGTTCCAGATAGGCCGATGATCAATCCGTTCAGCATGAAAATACGCCGGATGCTCTTGCGCGTTGCGCCCATGGCTTTGAGGATCGCAATCTCCTTTTGTTTTTCCGTCACGATCATGGTGAGGGTGCTGACGATGTTGAAAGAGGCCACGATCGTGATCAGCACCAACAAGAGAAACATCATCGTTTTTTCGAGTTTGAGGGCGGAAAACAGATTGCGGTTCATCTGCATCCAATCGCGCGCGCCATAGGCGAAGCCGAGCGACTGCTCCACCGAACGGGCTGTTTCGTCCGCATGAAAGACGTCGGTGACTTTAATTTCAATGCCCGTCACCGTGTGTCCCATGTTGAAAAACTTCTGTGCTTCCGCGAGGTCGATGTAGGCCAACGAGGAGTCGTACTCGTACATGCCGGATTGAAACAGCGCGACCAGCGCGAAGGTTCTGATCTTGGGTACCATGCCGATCGCACTGGTTGGACCGGCGGGAGGGGACACGACATTGACCGTATCCCCGACAAAGACACCAAGTCGCATCGCCAATTCCTTGCCCAGGATGATGCCGGGTTTTTCTGTCTCGACTGCCGGGCCGTCCGGATCGTCGGCCGGTGATTGCTTCACTTTGACCGGCCTGCTGAGGTCGGCTAATTCTCCAGTCGAGAGATTCTTGGCCAGCTCGGTCACCGTGGCTTCGCGTTGTGGATCGATGCCGCGGATCACAACGCCTTGTACGCCGCTCTGGGTCGTGAGCATGACCTGCTTGAGCACAAACGGGGTGGCCGCCACGACACCCGGCACGGTGGCCACCTGTTGGGCGATGGGATCGTACTCGCTCATGCTGTCCTTCATCCGGTCCTGCACGATGATATGGGCCGTCGTCCCAAGAATCTTCGCCTGAATGTCCTCTTTAAACCCGGTCATGATCCCGACCGTCCCAATCAAGGCAGCCACACCGAGTGTGATCCCGGCAATGGAGACCATGGTGTTCAATGAAATCGTCCGATTCCGACGCTTCGCGCGCAGATATCGTAACCCGACAAAGATTTCGTAGGGGAGCGCCACTGTTATTTCTCGGGCCTGAGTTGAGGAAAGAGGACCACATCGCGGATCGACGCTTGATTGGTAAAGAGCATGATCAGCCGGTCGATGCCGATCCCTTCGCCTGCGGTCGGTGGCATACCGTACTCCAAGGCTCGAAGGAAGTCTTCGTCGACCAGATGCGCTTCTTCGTCGCCCGCTGCCCGCTGTGCCGCTTGCCCTTCGAACCGTTCCCGTTGGTCCAGGGGATCGTTCAACTCTGAAAAGGCGTTCGCGATTTCCCGACCGGCAATGTAGAGCTCGAAGCGATCGGTCAACGCTGGGTTCGAGTCTTTGCGCCGCGCGAGGGGGGAAATTTCAATGGGGTAGTCGGTAATGAAGGTCGGCTGAATCAGATTCGGCTCGACGGTTTCCTCGAAGATTTCGTTCACGATATTAAAGAGCGGCCACTTTGGGTCGATCGCGATGCCCAGCTGTTTGGCCGCTGCGATCGCCAGATCCTTATCTTGAAGGACGGAAGGATCAAGGCTGTTCACCTCCAGGATCGCCTGATGATAGGACCAACGACGCCACGGAGGCGTGAGAGTGATGTTCTTGCCCTGATAGTCGATGACCATCTTGCCGAGGATCTGTTGCGCCAAGGAGGAGACAAGTGTTTCCGTGAGGACGATCAAGTCCTGATAGTCGGCATAGGCGACGTAGAATTCCAGCATCGTAAATTCCGGATTATGAATCGTCGAGATGCCTTCATTCCGGAAGTTGCGGTTGATTTCAAACACACGGGGAAAGCCGCCTACGATCAACCGTTTCAAGTAGAGCTCCGGCGCAATGCGGAGATAGAGGTCCACACCGAGGGCATTATGGTGGGTGACGAAGGGTTTCGCCGCCGCGCCTCCGGGAATCGGGTGCATCATCGGCGTTTCGACCTCAAGGAAGTCTCGTTCGATCAAGAAGGCGCGAATGCCGGCAATGATTCGGCTGCGCATGGCGAAGATGCCATGGACTTCAGGATTGGCGATCAAGTCGACATAACGCTGCCGATAGCGGGTTTCCACGTCCGTCAACCCGTGCCACTTTTCCGGAAGCGGTCGGAGCGCTTTGCTCAGGAAGGTCAGCTGTGAGACCTCGACGGTAAATTCATTCGTCTTCGTGCGAAAGAGGGTGCCGGTCACGCCGATCCAATCGCCCAAGTCGAGCAGCTCGGCAATGCGGTAGCCCTGCTCTGAAAGATGATCTTTCTTGAGATAGACCTGCAGCCGATCGGATCCGTCTTGCAACACGGCAAAGGCCGCCTTGCCGAAGCGCCGGAGGGCGACGATGCGGCCTGCAACGGTACAGGAGATCTGTTCTCCTTCCAGTACCTCTTTGATTTTCTCGGCATGGAGTTCGATCAGTCGGCCTGCACGATCCTTCACGGCGAAGCGCGTGCCGTAGGGGGCCACGCCTGCTTCACGCAGGGCGTCGAGCTTCTTGATGCGTTGCTGTTGCTGTTCGTTCAGTTCGTCCATAACTGTTTCTGGCGTACGGTGATGGGCAAGGGGCTAGAGGGGCGGTTCATCCAGCGCCTCGTGGCTGATGCTATTGGCCATTTTTGCTTTCAGGTAGGCCTCGATAAATCCGTCTAGATCGCCGTTCATGACGGCAGCGACCTGGCCCACTTCGTAGCCGGTCCGGTGGTCTTTGACCATTTGATAGGGTTGGAACACATAGGATCGAATTTGGCTACCCCATGCGATATCCTTCTTCTCCCCGACGATCGCATTGAACTCCGCTTCTTTCTTTTTCAGCTCCAGCTCATAGAGGCGCGCCTTCAAGACCTTCATCGCGCCGTTGCGATTCTGGAGCTGCGACCGTTCATTCTGACATTGCACCACGAGCCCGGTCGGCAGATGTGTCATGCGGATGGCCGTCTCGACCTTATTCACATTCTGTCCGCCGGCCCCTCCGGCACGAAAGGTATCGATCCTGAGGTCTTTGTCTTCGATCACGAGGTCGATCTCCTCATCCACTTCGGGATAGACGAAGACCGAGGCAAAGGAGGTATGCCGCCGCTTGTTCGCATCGAAGGGTGAAATGCGCACCAAACGATGGACGCCGGCTTCAGCCTTGAGATAGCCATAGGCATAGGCCCCTGTCACGAGCAGCGTCACGCTTTTGATCCCTGCTTCCTCTCCTGGGAGCAGGTCCAGCGTTTCAACCTTGAATTTTTTGCCTTCGGCCCAACGGAGGTACATCCTGAGCAGCATCTGCGCCCAGTCCTGCGACTCCGTTCCTCCGGCGCCGGGATGGATGGCCACAATCGCGTTGTTGGGGTCCAGTTCGCCCGACAGCAACAATTCAAGCCGCAGGGCAGCGAGCTTCGGCTCGAATTGATCCAGCTCGAACGTTAACTCCTTCATGAGCCCGGGATCGTCGCTTTCTTCTGCCAGTTCGAGCAACGCGTCCAGATCGCTCATCTTCCCATCGATGTCCCGCCACTGCTGGAGATCATGCTCAATCGTGGACTTCTTCCGTCCGACCTTGGCGGCCTTCTGAGCATGGTTCCAAAAGTCCGGCTGTGATGTTTGTTGCTCCAGATGTGCCAATTCGGCCGTCATGCGAGCGAAGTCAAAGATGCCCCCGTAGTTCCAATACCAATTGTCCGACGGCCCGCACGCGATTCTTTATCTCATCCAACATGGAGCGATCCTTTCACGTTAGACCGGAGTGACGGCAATGGCGTCCGGTTCTGATCCCTTGGTGCGGAACATGCCGAGCAGGAATAAAAGCGCGCAGAGTATAGCACAGCCGTAGGCAAACACATCGCCGTGCCGGCTGTAAAACGTATGCGGGTGCCAGGCTCGAATCGTTGCCTTGACGGCCTGCTCCGTAAAGGTCGGCGTCGCGTCGACGATGCGTCCGAACGGATCGATGAACCCGGATATGCCGGTGTTGGCTGAGCGAGCAAAGGCCAAGTGATTCTCGACCGAACGAAATACCACCATGGAAAAATGTTGCGAGGCAGCCGACGAGTCGCCAAACCATGCATCGTTCGTCACGGTCACCAAGAACTCCGCCCCATTCGCAGCGAACTGGCGCACCAGGTTCGGAAAAATCACTTCGTAACAGATCGCCACCCCGAAATTGATCGGTCGCGGCACAGTTCCCTCCATACCTGCAGTCGCAGGCCTGGACTGCGGTGTCAACGTCAAGACGGTCGGACCGGGTCCGGCTTCGAAATCGCCGATCCCTTCTACCAATTTGTCGAGGAAAAATAAGAGAGAAGACTTGAGCGGGATATATTCGCCGAACGGCACAAGATGCTGTTTGTCGTAGCGCCCCAACGTTTGGCCATCGGGCGAGAGGAGGTAGACGCTGTTCAATAGATAGGGTTTCCGATTTGGATAGAAACGTAGGGCGGGGCTTCCGAACAAGAGGGGTGTTTGAACATGCTTGGCCAACGCAATGAGTTGGAGCTGGTACTCCGGCTCACGTTCAAAGACGAACGGTGTGGCTGCTTCCGGCCACACCACCAAATCTGTGGTACGGCCAAGCTGTTCCGTCAGCCGATTAAAGCGTGCGAGCGTCTCCTCTCGATAGGCCGTATCCCATTTCACCGCCTGATCGACATTCGGCTGCACCACTCCCACGCTGATGGACGATCGGGGAATATCAGAAAACGGCGTTTCAGATAGTGTCGCAAGGCCATACTCCCACGAGAGCGCCACCAGCAATACCGCCGTCGCCGCGAGTTCCCATGGGAGCCTTGCCGGGCGGAATCTCCGGAACAGCGGCATCAGCCAAGTCAGGAATTCAGCCAGCGCGACATTCACCATCACAATAAGGAACGAGACCCCGTAGACCCCCATATGATCGGCAATTTGAATGATCTCGATCTGGCGATATTGAGAATAACCGAGAAGGCCCCAGGGCAATCCACTCAACGCATAGGTTCGGATCAGTTCGAGGGTCACCCATAAGCAGGGAAAGACAAAGAAGCCGTAACGAGGAATCAGGTTCCGAAACCACACGCCTCCAGCAGAGTAGAGGCCGACATACAGGCCCAAATAGGCTGCGAGCAGTAAGAGGAGGCCATAGCTGATTGCGAGGGGAACCTTGCCGTAGGTGTTCATGGCGGTGACCACCCACGCCATCATGCCTGTGAACGCAATCGTGCCGGACAGCCAGCCGACCCAAAACGCCTGCGTCTTGTTCTTGCCGTCTAACGCCCAATGCAACGGCACGAGGGCGATCCAGGCCAACAGTCCGAGATCAGATTTCGGGAAACTCAGCGGGAGGAATAGCCCGCTCGCGCCGGCAAGGACGAGTGAACGCGCGAGGGAATGGGTCATGACTCGCACCTTAGCGAAAGGCGGAGAGGGATGCAACTTCGGGTTTGGACGGAACCTGTTCGCGCGTAGGTCGGCCTGGGCCTGTGGAGAAATTTTGGCTGTAGCGAGCACATTATCTGTCCGGTTGAGGGTGCGTCCTGAAGGAGGGCCACCATGACAGGGGCGTGAGTATTACAGGAGGTGAGAGGGATGCGGTTTAAAGAGCTGTAGGGGCGGCGACAACGGCGAGAACTCACGATGGCGGCGGCGGGCGAGATGCTGGGGGTGACCGAGCGGACGTGTCGCCGCTGGAGTGGGCGCTATGATACCGAGGGGGTCGAGGAATGTCACGATGGCGGATCGGCCGGCTCTCGGCCCGTGCGGTGCCGGTCGATGAGGCGCTCCGCATGCTGACATTGTATGAGACCCGCTACAGCGGCTGGACCGTGAGGCATTTTCATGAGCGCTGGCAGACCGAGCACGGCGGGCACCGTTCCTATCGCTGGACCAAGAAGACACTCCAGGCCGCGGGGCAGGTCACGCGGGCACCTCGACGCGGCGCGCAGCGCAAGCAGCGGCCGCGCAAACCCTTGCCCGGAATGATGCTCCACCAAGACGGCTCCATGCATGAGTGGGGACCGGGTTGTCAGTGGGACTTGATCGTGACGTTGGATGATGCCACGAGGGAGATCTATTCGGCCTTCTTCGTCGAGGAAGAAGGCACACAGAGCAGTCTCCAGGGCCTGCATGAGGTCATCGAGACCCAAGGGCTCTTCAGTTTTCTCTATACCGACCGGGGCTCCCACGACTGGCACACCGACGAGGCTGGGGGGAAAGTGGACAAGACCAGGTTGACGCAGGTGCATCGCGCTTTGCAGCAACTGGGGATCACGCTGATTTCTGCCTATTCGCCGGAAGCAGGAGGCCGGTCGGCGCGCGCCTTCCGCACTCGACAGGACCGGCTCACCAAAGAATCGGCCCTGGCCGGGATCACCGAGAGGGCGGCGGCCAATCGGTATCTGACCGAGCGGTTCCTCCCCCAGTATCACGACCGGTGTATGGTGCGGGCGACCGAACCGGGCACCGCCTTCATTCCGTGGATCGGCACGCACATCGCCGAGATCCTGTGTGTGCAAGAGGAGTGGTCGTGGCCAAGGACAACACCGTGCACGATCAGGGCCTGAGCCTGCAGATCCAGCAGGATCCACACCGGTTTCATGATGTGAAGGGCCACGGTGCGGGTCCACGCCTATACGGATGGAACCTTGGCCGTATTCCATGGGCCTCGGTGTCCGGCACTCTACCCGCTACCACGCGGATGGCCGGCTGATTGAGACCGAGGTCGATGCACGCGGCCAGAAGAACCAGACCCCTCGATCAAGCGACCACCCGATCGTGAATCCTAGCCCGCATGAATCATGCGGGCTAGGACCTGGTAGTTCGGAAGAGGAGGGGGCAGGGCAGGCCAGGGCATGAAGGAGGGCCCTGCCTCTATGCCACATCTGGCGCTGGGGCTCGCGTGTGGGTGAGGGGTACAGAGCGTGTGGTGGCGGGAATGCCTTGGTGTGTGGCGGCTGATATAGACGGGTCCCGTGTAATGTCTCTCTCGACCTACTACACCCGATCACCGGCGTGAACGGGTCGACGAGATGTCATCCGTGGCCGCTAATGCAACAATTCGTAGCGAACGGCACTGAGTAATTGGTTCATATCGAAGGGTTTTTGAAACGTCTGACGCGCACCCAACAGCTTGGCCACGTTGAGTGGACCAGCGCTCTCTAGGCCGCCGGACATGGCGATAACTTTTACGTTGAGAAAGCCCCTGGTTAGCTCCAACATCATTTCAAGGCCGTCCATCTCAGGCATGACGATATCGGTGATGATTAAGTCCGCTGATCGCTCGCGATACACCTCAAGTCCAAGACGTCCATTCGACGCTTCAAGGACTTCGTGGCCAGCCACTTCTAGTGCGACACGGAGTAGAGCGCGTATGGATTCTTGATCATCAATGACGAGTATGGTTGCCATGAGAATACCTCCTTGACCGTCCATCGAGGGGGGCCCTTGTTCCATAGACGGTTCCCCTAGCAAGAAGCATAGAGGGCGCCTTGGAAAAGGGACAGACCACAAAGAAGTAACTCCAATGAGGGGAAGGTCACGCTACGCCTGCTGTAGACCCGCTTTATTTCAGGTCTTTATGGCTTGTGAGCAAGATGGGTGAAGGGAAATTTGTCGGTAGGCGGGGGCCTGTGTAGGGAACCTGCGGGAATGAAACAGGCGTCGGGAATGTTTGTCAATATCTTCTCGGTCGCTCACGGGACCACAGTGTAGATTCTATGCCAAACTGTCGTGCCATGTTCAGCCTTCAGCTTCCTAGCTGAAGGGGCGGCCTAGCTTTCCCACGGTGCGCGAGGCCTTCCTCGATGCCGCAGGGTCGATTCCATCCCGAACCGCTTCGCCATCCGTTTCACCCAGGCTTCTTCGCCGAAGGGGCGGCCCCGTTGCACGCTCACTCGAAGCGACTCCAACTCCGATGCAGACTGAGGGCGGTTTATGCGCGTCAGCCATCGCGTGGGCGCTCCACGGGCCAGTCACTCAGCCAGGTTGTCAGCTTGGTGTCTCTCTGATTCCGCTGCCACACACTTGACCATCGCCAGTCTTCTGCGCGTGTGACCAGTTTGGCCCGCAGCGCATTGTGTTCCACATAGCGTGCAACGGGTAGGAAGTGCTCATCGGTCTGGATGGGACACGACGTGAAGCGACCTTGATAGACCGAGCCTGTCCCGGTGGTGTGGTGGTGAACATGCCAGCGCTGCGTATGCGTGACCGTGATCCATCGCAGAACCTCTGAGAGCTCCCCGTCGTGCCGAGGCCAAAGCAGCAGGTGCCAGTGATTCGGCATCACACAATAGGCCGCGATGCGGATGCGGGTCAGGGCGTGGGCCTCGGCCAGAATCTTCTCAAAGGCCATGTAGTCAGCCGGTCTCTCAAACAAGGGGAGCCGCCCAACCCGACGGTTGAGGACATGATAGGCGAGGTCTCCAACAGCGAGGCATGGGCGGCGTGGTATGACGGACTGTTTGCCGAAAACGTTGTGAGGTTGTCACTAAAAAGAGTCCCGACCCTTTTTTGCCGGGCTGGTTCAAGTTCCAAGTGCAACGGGTGCCTCACATCACGTTGCGGGCTGAGTCGCAGCTCTGGGTACTGGGGGTTCCTTCCAGTCTCCTATCCCATAGTGGCCGGGCCATGGGCCTGGCTTATGTTCACCGTCTCACGTTCTTCAACATTCATGTGCGTGTAGCATTGTTGTGGTCTGGCAACACCGTAACCCATCAAGGCCGGTCGTGTTGCACGTGGAGTGAGCACTCAAGCCGCATTTCTTTCTTCATCGGATTACTTCTTTCGGAGATTCGTTAAGAACGCCAGGATGTCGCGCACAGAAATCATGCCGACCAATTTCCCACCCTCCGTGACGCCGAGATGTCGGATATGCTTTTGGGCCATCAGATCGCTGGCATCTAATACGGTCTTATCTCCTTCGACCGTCACGAGCGGCGCCGACATAATTTGGTCAGCCGTTATCACACGAGTATCGACGTCAACTGCGGCCACGCGACGAACCATATCGGTATCCGTCAGGATGCCGACGATCTCCTCCCCTTTCGTCACAAATAGGCTGCTGATGTGGCGGTCGCGCATGATTCCTGCCGCCGTCCGCACATCCGTATCTCGCTCAACCGAAATAAACTTTTCACTCGGAACCATGAACGACTTAATGGGATCCATGCAATGTTCTCCCTTGGGTAACGTAGTCCATCACGCTCCACCCTGCTGTGTGCTTCGGACGATCCTCGCGGAGAGCAGGATGGTAGCGATTGACCGAGTCAAGCGGATTGTGGGGATCATAGGTCGTCTCGGTAATCTGGTGTGAACAAGTCTACTGTAATGTGAGAGGCGTATCCATCACGCTGTAGAAAATGTAGGTGCGCGGTGCGGGCGATTCAGAGGCGGTCTATCTAGCCCGCATGATTCATGAACACGTCTGCTGCAATCACCGATCCGCTGCGACGACGAGCCCTCGGTCGGCGGGCTCGCCCCTCGGACCTTCAACGTACTGCACGAGTACGCCTCAGGTCCTCAAGGCTCCGCGCGCCGCTCTCGCAACGCGGCTCAGCGATTTCGCGACGAACCGTCATGAATCATGCGGGCTAGTGCGTGGGGCTGTCTGGGTTCGCGCGTTCGCCAAGCCTGAGCGTCAAACGCGGCATACCAGGAACGGAACGCGGTCAACTCCGCGGAAGACTGCGTCTTAATCTGTTGTTTGATCGCGCTGACTCTGCTCATGCGGCATCTCACTGGTAAGGATGGCAGTCTCGCGCGAATAACACGGTCGGGAGTCTTTATTCATGACCCCTTCGGCCTTCCTCTAGGCCGCAGGGTCGATTCCATCCCGAACCGCTTCGCCATCCGTGTCACCCAGGCTTCTTCGCCGAAGGGGCGGCCCCGTTGCACGCTGAGCCTGAGAGATTCCAGTTCTAAGGCAGTTTCAGGTCGATTCACTCGGGATACCCAGTCTCGTGGCCGCTCCACGGGCCAGTCGCTGAGCCAGGTCGTCAGCTTGGGGTCCCCATGATCTCGGCGCCACAGACTTGACCGCTGCCAGTCTTCCGCTCGTTTAACCAGCTTTGCCCGCAGCGCGTTGCGCTCCACATAACGTGCGACCGTCAGAAAGTGCTCATCGGTCTGGACTGGAAATGACTTGAAACGACCTTGATAGACCGCCCCGGTGCCGGCAGTGTCGTGGTGCGCATGCCAGCGTTGCGTATGCGTGACGGTGATCCACCGCAGAATCTCTGAGAGCTCCCCGTCGTGCCGAGGCCAGAGCAGCAGGTGCCAGTGATTCGGCATCAAACAATAGGCCGTGATGCGAATGCGGGTCAGGGCGTGGGCCTCGGCCAGAATCTTCTCGAAGGCCACGTAGTCAGCCGGTCTCTCAAACAAGGGGAGCCGTCCAACCCGACGGTTGAGGACATGATAGGCGAGATCTCCAGCAGCAAGGCGTGGACGGCGTGGCATGGATTATCTTTTACCAAGACGGCGGTGATGTTGTCAAGAAAAGACTCCCGACCCCTTTCTTGTCCCAGCCGGCATGCGCATTCAGGATTTCGAGGGCAAAAGGGAGTCTAAGAGCTTCTTTGAACTTGCCCCTGTGGAAGTGGCTAAGCTTCTTGCCGCGATGGCTGAGGCTGATCGGGGGGAGACGACAAGCTCGGCTGATATTCTGCAACAGATTCGCCGTTCGTGAGTATTCATTTTCCGTTGTCCTCTTTGCAAGTTAATGGACTGCCGCTATAATGGCCGCTATGGATTCGACACAATATATTTATTGGCAGGACAACGGCCAGTGGCTCGGGTATCTCCATGACTACCCTGATTACTGGACGCAGGGGGAGTCCCTCGAAGACCTACAGTCCAATCTTCGCGATCTGTTCCGCGACCTCACCAGCGGTGAAATTCCAGGCATTCGTAAGCTTGCCGAGCTGACCCTTCGGTGAAGCGCAAAGACCTCATTAGACAGCTCGAAGCCGGTGGCTGTGTGTTGGTTCGCCACGGCGGAAAGCACGATTGGTATCACAATCCCGTCACGAATGTTTCCCAGCCGGTACCCCGTCACACCGAGCTCAATGGGGATAAGAAAAGGGGACAGGCTACTTATTCTTGCGTTAGGGGATCTAGTTCGCGTACCGTATTATCGCTATGCCTCGGATTCCACGCGGACAAGTGGCCGGACACGCCTACCATGTCTTGAATCTAGGGAACGGTGGGGCGACCGTCTTCCATAAAGACGGCGACTACACGGCCTTCCTCGACTTGCTTACTGCCGCGAAATCAAAATTTCCCGTCAAAGTGTTCGGCATCTGCCTGATGCCAAATCATTTCCATCTGATCGTGCAGCCGGCCACCGAAGCTGCGCTAAGCCCATTCATGCAGTGGTGGATGACGAGCCATGTCCGGCGGTACCACCAGCATTACCGGAGCCATGGTCATGTCTGGCAGGGTCGGTTCAAAAGTTTTCCGATTCAGCAAGACGACTATCTCCTCACGGCCCTCCGGTATGTGCTCCGCAATCCAGTTCGTGCGGGTTTAGTCGAGCATGCGATGGACTGGCCCTGGTCCAGTCTGCGATTCCCACATGTGAGTGACCCGGTTCCCGTCGAGCTACCAACCGAGTGGGTGCAATGGATTGATCAGCCGCTCTTCGACTCTGAACTTGGGACGCTACGCACGTGCGTCAACAGACAGCAACCCTATGGGAGGGAAGACTGGCAAGCGAAGATTGCTGTTGCGCTGGGATTAGAATCGACGATGCGGAAGCGGGGGAGGCCGAGAAATCCGCTAGAAAAGTAGCCTGTCCCCTTTTCTTTCTTCCTCTGACACCTTTTCATCTCTTAAATAATTTGGTGATAATCAGGTCAGTCCGGAGAGCGTAGATCTCCATAATTTACATATCCCCGGCGACCCAGTAGTTCAATCACTTCGTTTCCTGCATTACGAACCTCCGGCATGAGATGTTCGCGCGTTTGCATGAAAATTCGACGAAGGTCTCCCTCCCAACTTGAAAGCTCAATTTGAGACGTTTGTCCTTCGATTAATAGCCTGACACATTCTAGGACGGCAATTGGAAACTCGGATACATAGTCAGGTAAGCACTCTAGGACTAGGAAATCAGGATCAATATTATGAGTCAGTCTCAATACCCCCAAAAGATTTTCGATTGCCCATCGTGCCTCAAATTTTTTCGAGCCGAAGCACCATCCGAATGCCATGAGTTCCGCCTGATTTATTGTCGGGTCTTGTCCTGCCTGTTCAAGTCTCAAGGTCCATAAACGTTGAATACGGTCCAGGACAATCGGGTCGATAGGATTCGCCGTCATATCCAAGCTGCGACCAAGAAACTCAATCGCCTCTGCCCGAACCTTGTCCGGTGCCAGGACAAAAAATCTACGGAGAAGACCGGATTCGTCCTCGAGCGGATAGTGCCCACGCCAGTAAAACGTCATCAGATGGCTAGCCAACCTTTCATCACGCAAATGTCGAGTATCATCCGCCTCACTTGCAGGACATCGTAATTGTGAAATCGCCTTGGCATAAATTGGCTGCATCGGTTCGAATATGTCGTCATATGGATTGTTAAAGCTTATGAAGCCATCCCAGGCGATTAACCAATGCCGTGATTCGGTCTCCGGGAATATCCTAGAGACAGCATGGGTTCCCCATGCTCGATCAAACTGTAAGATCCATGGAACCCATCGGCCATAGAGAGAGCGAATCGCTAAGGAAGGGTCTTGCTCTGGATTTAAATGTCTCTCTAGCACCGCAAGTGCTTCTTCCGGCAGGCGTGCAGGACCAGTATCGCCTGTTTGTCGCTTGATCCATCCTGGATAGAAGAACAGGCCCTCAATAGCCCGGCCACGAACCGAATTGATTGCACGATTCATTGCCTGACCAGGACGTTCGAAATCTTCCTCATCCTCAGCAGCCTCCGGATCTGGATCCATCGTCAGCGCTTCTAGCAGGTGCCAGGCCACACTACGATGTTCGATCGGAATCTCCAAACCCTCATTCTGAAATCCAACGCGTAAGAGTTCAACAATCCACCAGCGGGTTCCACCCCAATCCGGATCACCGTCGTGGCGGCTAACACTCCGTCCTGGGATCATACGAGGTTGTTCGAGAATCCACGAGCACAGGGCGAGGATTGGTGTCCATGCCAGCTGACGATTTGCCTGAAGCGCTTGCGCGAACCCACGAATTATGGCGTGAAGGTATGTCGGATCTAGCTCTCTCCATTGTTCCGATCCATCCGCATAAAGTGCGGGGTTAGCTTTAACGAGAGGAGTCAAAACTTCTGATAGGTCTGACCGGCTTGAAAATGGAAAAGAGGTTCGGTCTGGCATCCAATTGAGCAGATATTCCCGCAACTCTGCGGGTGAAAGTCTTCGTAGTTCCTCTTCCGTTCTCGGGGAACGCTCGCCTGCTGCAACATCTCTCATTTCTGTCACTCGTGGCACTGATTCGAGTTCGCCAAATTCCTCTACGAGCCCCGCATACCGATCGCGCCAGGAAGGCGGAAGTGCCATGCGGCACGGCCATAGTCGTCTCCATTGCCAACTTCGGCGATGTTGCTCAATAACTGCATCGGTTGCCTGTAGCCCTGTGCTGCTTTCATAGTTTCTAATGCGTTCCGCGATGTTCTCAGGTCCTTCTTCCACCCATTCAAGGATTTTCTGTTGTTCGTCAGGAGTCAAGCGTGTCCACCCAACATGAAGAAGTGAATCGTACTCTTCTCGTAAATTCCTATCTCTAAACGATCGTTTGCCTATAAGCCTTGACGCGATCATCTCTCTTGGTGACGCGCTTGTACAAGCGAGGAAATGAAATGCCATCCGCCTGAAGATTAGCCATTGGCGTCCCTCCAGACTCTCAATTAGTGGAGCAATTTCCAAACGTCCGTCCGTAAGAAGAGCTTCAGCAACGCCTCGGGTCTTAACAGCTAACAGGCTTCTCACATCATCGTCTTCATCCAGAATGCGTAGATCTTGCTGCCAAGCTGATGAATCGTCGTCCCATTCGTCAGAGGAAGATGAACGGCGAGATAGCTTCGCAGCCTGCTCTAGAATAGTGCATAAATTCTCTAAGAGACCTCGGCCACTTGCTTCCAGGATAGGCTGAAGACGTTCCTTCATGATCTCTCGATAGTCATACATGTTTATCCGAGGCTTAACCGGCTTAAATAAGTATTCTGAGTCACCTCGCGGCTTCACTCGTTCGATAGCGACCAAACATGTGAATAACATGAGCGCTTCTTGTGACTTACCCCCCTGCGAGAGACGACTAGTCAGTCTGCCAATCCCTCTCCAGAATCTGAACCCACTATCGTGATAAACCCACTTTTTCAAACTTGAGATAAAACCTGCCGACTGTTCAGCTGGGAGCTTCAGAAGTGCCTCCACAAGATCTCGAATGACGCTCGAATTCGCCAAGGTCTGGTGACTGAGCGCATCTGCAATGTCGGTCAAAGCATCTGTCAATGCCTGTACATCGGCACTCTCGGCAGTGCGCACAAGAAACTCTGAAGCAGGCCAGCGAGGGCTGCTACCATTCTCGGCTGTTGGTGGAGTTCTAAAGATTCCTTCAGCTCGAAAGGCAGAAATCCACGCTGGGTCATTGAGGTTCTCGAAAAAATATCTGTAATGCTCAATGTGTCCGAGTTGACTCAGAACAAGGTGGACATCAGCGGGTGTTGAAGTACCGATTAACTCATCGATATCCTCAATTGTTTGAAAGAAACCTTGCCCCAGCGTGAGCACTGTTTTCTCAAACAGTTTGAATCTCTTGTTGATGTCATTCCAATCATATTCTGAGTCCGTCTTGCCGTTATCGTGTGCATGGCCAACAAACCATTCCTTAAGCTTGAGCCATCGTTTCAAAACTGGGCGTAGGACATCGCCATGATGCCGATTCTCTGGACGGTTTGCTTGAAAAAGCCTTTCTGCGATTGTATCGGTTTTTGAACGAGCGCGTTTATGCTCTTTGATGAGATCTTCGAGTTGATTTAACAAGTCTTGAACAAGTGCATATTGAGGATCTGGTGTTGCTGTAGAACCTGAGCTTACAGGTGGCAGTATCGCAGGCCTTCCAATTCGTTCCCATGTCCGAGTGATCTCGTCTAAACGCTTATCATATTGCAGCCGATTGCGTTCAACACCGTCGAGTATAGATGGCAAGGCGTTGGCAATCTCTCGAACACAGTGCGCAATGATTCGACTCCTTCCTGGAAGGCGTTGCTCTTCCATAAGAACGATAGCCGCTTCATAGAGCTCTGCGAGCGATGGTGCCTTATCCTTGAGCCAACCGAGGAGGCGCCTTCGTGAGGAATTCCATGGTGAGTTTAACGGAACGATAGGGTGTGGGGAATCCGGTGGGGACGGGAGGACATGATCCGAACCATTGGGCATATTTATCTATTTCACCCTCGGTAATCGGGCTCATATTTTTCGCTTACCTGACTGTTTGTTCTAACACCTACGCCCAACCGGCTGAGAAATCAATCCCCTCGAGGGGGAGTGGTCTGAGTAATGGAACTAGCAATTGGAGAGGAGCTGATGCTCCCCCAGGTTCGCCAGTTGTCAAATCATTGGCAGGGCACCCATGTTGCTCCAATTGCGGCCGTCGAACGAGGCCCTTCGGAGGGCGCGCGTTCCGGGAGCACGGGAGCAACCTGGGTGCCCTGCCGCTCCGCTTCCTTATCCCCTCCCTCTACTCCTTCTCCCCAGTATTGGAGGGGGTGGCCAAGGTTGCCCTCGACTGCGCGCATCGAACGAGGGCCTTCCTAGGCCGCGCGTTCTGCGAGCAAGGAGGGCACCTGGCCACTCCGTTTCTCTTTTTCCCCTCCATATTATTGTAGGGGGACAGACTGGTTACTTGAGCGGGCATCAGGGCTTTGTTGAGTCCGCCGTTGCCGAACGAGAGCGGCCTGCCGTAGGCAGGTGGTGGCGCTGTTCGCCGTTCCATTCAAGCATCGCTTAGAATGGAACAAGTTGCGCTGCCAAGCGGCAGTGAGGCTTACGGCGGCCAAAAAGGCCATGGCCTCAAGCGAAAGCAGCCAGTCTGTCCCTTCCCTCCCACTCTTGCATCTCCTTCTCCCAGCCCCGTACAATGCCCCCGTAACCCCTTGGCTTTCTGACTGTTTCTTGTCATCCGCGGCAGCGAAAAGGACCAGGCCGGAATGCGCATTGAGTATACGAAGGGCGAACGGGCTTCAAAGGAGCTGATTCTGCTCCATCGTGAAGCGTCCGAAGCCACCAGCGGTCGGAAGATGAAGGTCATGTTGATCTTCCCCCCCGACTGGTTTCCCTCCGAGCCCTATCTCAGCCTTCCCTCCCTCACTGCCGTCCTCCGCCAGGCCGGCCATACGGTCATCCAAAAAGACATCAACCTTGAAATGTACGATTGGTACTTTAGCGAGGACTTCTTGAAGAAGGTTCTGCGCCGGGTGCCGCATCAGTTAGACCGGCTTCGCAAACTGTCAAAGAAGCGCGATCTGACAGCCGAGGAGATGGATTTGCAACTGTCCCTCTGCGATCTGACCAGACAACGGATCGACGAGCTAATCAAGAAAGCAGAGAAGGCGAAGGCGATCATTCGCGGCGAAGTTTTCTATGAAATCGACCAGTTAGAGTGGGCCATTCATGTCTTCCGTGAAGTCACGTCAGTGGCCTCAATGGTCTATGCCCCGGCGCGGATCTGCATGCCGCCGATGGAGACGGATCTATCCTACAAGGTGTTCGTTTCGTCCGAGGTGATCGATGCGGTGAACGACACCCAAGTCAATATCTACCGCGATGTATTCGAGCATCTGGTGAAGCCGGTAATCGAGCAAGAGCAGCCGGACGTGATCGGCATCTCGATCGTCCTACAGCAGCAGATGTTCTCGTCGATGACGTTCTGTTCCCTCATCAAGCAGTACTTTCCCCACATTCACGTGACGATCGGCGGCAACACGGTCACACGCCTGCGCGATGTGCTGCCGCAGTCGCCACTGTTTCAACTGTTCGACAGTGTCGTGGTCTATGAAGGGGAGACGGCCTTTGTGCAACTGGTGGCGGCGGTGGGGGCGAAGCGAAGCCTCGCTGACGTACCGAACACGATCTATAAGGACGAGACCGGGGTCCATACCTCGCCGACGAGCTATGCAGAAGATATGGCCACGCTACCGCCGCCGGACTTCGACGGGCTGCCGCTCCATAAATACTTCGTGCCGACGAAAATCCTACCCTATCTGGCGACGAGAGGCTGTTATTGGGGCCGTTGCGAATTCTGCGACCATGGCGAGGGCTATACGGCCGGCTATCGGACAAAGAAGATTCAGGACATTCTGGCTGACATCACCTTTCTCCGTGACAAGTACGGGGCGCAGCATTTCCATTTCACCGACGAGTCCTATCCGCCGGCGCTGTTCCGCAAGCTGGCGCGTGGCTTGATCGACAGCCAGATGGGCATCACCTGGACGACGCACATGCGGTTCGAGAAGAGCCTCCTGGAGGATCAAGTCTGGCAGGATGCGAAGGACTCGGGCTGCAAGTATCTCCACTTCGGCTATGAGTCGGGGAACGAGCGGGTCTTGAAGCTGATGGATAAGGCGACGACGACGGAGGTCATGACGAGGCACTTGGAGTATACGGCGAAGGCTGGGATCTGGAACCATTGCATGGGCTTTTTCGGCTTTCCTGGCGAAACGAAGGAAGAAGCCTGGTCCTCGGTGGAATTTCTCGAAGCGAACAAAGACCATGTCCATTCGCTGGGCTTCGGCACCTTCGATCTCGGACGGCATAACCCTGTGGCGAAGAATCCTGAGAAGTGGGGCGTCACCGCCTATAAGAACCCCGAATGGGATTTAGCTCTCGACTATTACTATACGGTCAAGAACGGGATGAGTATCGAAGAGGCGGAGCGGGTGTTCGAGGAATTCGAACGGAATCACCATCCCGGCTGGGACCTGCGCCTCTTCATCCGCGAATACATCTTCCTCTACATTGCGCGGTTCGGCCTCCAAAAACTGCCTGATTTGCAGTTCAATGCGGCGAAGTTTGCCAGCGCGCCACCATCGCTGGCGGGGAAAATGTGAGCGATGCGGTAAGGGGTAAAAAGAGAAGAAAATAATGAGTGAGTTGATTCAGATCAATACCCTGCCTTCTGTGCAGGGGGAACGGAAGACCAGCAAGGTCATGTTGCTCTTTCCTCCTGAGTGGGTGCCGACGGCGCCCTATCTGGCCTTGCCCTCGTTGACCGCCGTCCTCCGCGAAGCGGGGCATCACGTCGTGCAACGCGACATCAATATCGAGATGTACGATCACTTCTTCACCATGGAGTTCCTGATTTGGGTGAAGGCCCGATTGGGGATGCAGCTCAGGCCGCTTCAAGACAAAGAAAAAGCTGGGACATTGACGGAGCAGGAAGCCGATCAGAAGGCTGCGGTGGAGCAGGCCTATGCCGTGGATGTATTCGATCTGGCGGAGCGGGCCGAGGATGCCAAGCTGATCGTACGCGGTGAGCGGTTCTACCAGGCCGACAAGCTCGAAGGCGCGCTGAATTGCTTCCGCGAGACGATGGCCTACATTTCCACCGCCTACTATCCCGCCTCGCTGGTGTTCTATCCGATGGAAAGCAATCTGGGTTATCGTCCCGGCGTATCCAAGGAAGTGTTCGCCTGTTTGGACGATGAACAGGTGAACATCTATCGGGATATCTGCAATCAGTTGGTCATGCCGGCGGTGGCAAAAGAGCAGCCGGATATCGTCGGCCTCTCGATCGGCACACAGATGCAGCTGCTCGCGGGCCTAACGTTTTGCAAGATGATCAAGGAGACGTTCCCGCATATCCATGTGGTGGTGGGCGGCAATGTCATCACGCGGTTACAGGATGAGCTGCCGAAGCAGGAACAATTTTTCAAAGAGATCTTCGACTCGGCGATCCTCTATGAAGGAGAGCATGCGTTGCTCTGGCTCATCGAGGCCTTGAACGGTGAGCGGGCGATCAGCTCCGTGCCTAATTTGATGTATCGCGATGAGTCAGGGGTACACCTGAACCCTGAAGTTTATACCGAGAAGACGACCGCTCTGCCCCTGCCGGATTTCGATGGGCTGCCGTTGGGCCGCTACTTTGTGCCGGAGCTGATTATTCCCTACCTTGCGACGCGCGGCTGCTATTGGGGCCGCTGCACATTCTGCGACCATGGCCAGGGCTACTTCGATCAGTTTCGTGGTGTGCCGGCCGCGCAAGTGGTCGAGCAGATCAAGTTTTTGAGGGATAAGTATTCCTGCCGCCATTTCCTCTTCTCCGATGAATCCTATCCACCGGCGTTATTTAAGAAGGTGTCGCAGCTGCTGGTCGATCAAGACGTCGGGATCAAGTGGACGACGTTGATCCGGTTTGAAGAAACCCTGCAAGGCCAGGAGATCTGGGACCTGGCGGCGAAAGCCGGCTGCTGCACCCTCTATTATGGGATGGAGTCGGCGAACGAGCGGGTGCTGAGCCTCATGGATAAACACGCCAAGAAGAGCGTGATCCAGCGAAACCTGCACCTGGCGGCAAAGGCGGGGATTTGGAACCACGTGATGGCCTTCTATGGCTTTCCCGGCGAGACGCGTGAGGAGGCGCTCGAGACACGCCAGTTCGTCATCGAGAACCAGCCGGTGATCCACTCGGTGGAGCTGTTCTATTTTGTGGCCTATCGCCATACGCCGATGGTGCGCAATCCGGAGAAGTTCGGCATTACGATCCACAAGCAAGCGGACTACGATTTGCCGCTGGACTACTATTACACGTTGAACGATCCGAGTACGCTCTCATGCATGGATGCGATGCAGATGTGCGAAGAATTCTACAAGAACGATTTTCATCCTTGGGCCGTGCGCGTGAACTCGCGGGAACATGTCTTCCTCTATATCTCGAAATTCGGGACGAACCAGCTGCCCCAGATCTACGCGCAACAGACCCAGGCTGTCGGATCGCCGCAGGGTGTGTCAGGGCTGATCACCTGGCCGGTCGCGAAGAACGGGAGCGAGGATGGGGCGGAGGGGATGGCACGTGTGGTCAGCCACTCGGTTTCGTGAAGCGTTGTTCGTGAAGCGTGAAGCGTTTGGGGACGGGATCGGGTCTTCGACGCTTGCGCTTCACGAGATACGCTTCACGAGGGACGGTGATCGCTCGATGATTCGTCTGGCACGAGCACGGCTGAGAGCAGCGCGTGGGCCGCTTCAATGAGTGTGGTCATCTCTTCAGCCTTCTTGTAGGCCTGCATGTATTGCTTGGGGTTGTTGGTCAGATTCGAGTAGCGGGCTGGGTTCCACGTATACAGCAGCACTCGCTTGGTTCGATCGAGGGTTTCTGGAGTGACGGGGAGGGTCAATCCCAGTATCTCCAGTGCGTGGTTCACATCTTCTTGGGGCACATGGGCCATGAGGCGAGTCTGGCAAAGCGGATGGACGCCTGTCAATCAGCGTACAGAATGTGACGCAGGCCCGTCAGATTTTTCCTCTGGTCGTTCAGCTATCCCACCCCGCATCGAGAGGCGTGAGTGTCTGACCGACGGTTACTGAAATTTTATCAAGCCGACGTGTTCACCGGGGATGTGTTCGGCGGCAACCCAGTCGCCGTATTTCCTGACGCGTACGGTCTTAGCGACCATCAACTGCAGCAGATTGCCCGTGAGATGAACCTCTCTGAGACCGTGTTCGTGCTGCCTCCGAGGGAGCAGGCGGCAGTTGTTCGCCTCAGGATTTTTACCCCGACACAGGAGATTCCATTTGCCGGCCATCCGGTGCTGGGAACCTTTTATGTGTTGGCCCAGCTCGGATTAATTGCCGCGACCGATGGCGTGACCCGTGTGATGCAGGAATGCAACATCGGCCTCTTTCCCGTCGAACTCCATACCGCCGATGGGCAGGTGGAATTGGTGGTGATGACGCAGCCCAAGCCGGAGTTCTTGGGGCCTGTGGATGCGATGGAGGATGTGTATAAGATCGCCGGTGCGTTAGGGTTGCCTAAGTCTGCGATCACCGACATGAAGTGGCCGATCGAGGTGGTCTCCACGGGGCTGCCCGTGATCGTCGTGCCTGTGCGCACGCTCACGGCTGTCCGCTCGATTCGTCCGGACGCCGCCGCCATCATCGACGTCTGTCGTCGTTTCGGCGCGAACGGGATCATGGCCTTCACGACGGTCACGGTCGAACCTTCTGCGACGGTGCATGCACGTATGTTCGCTCCCTCGATCGGGATTCTTGAAGATCCTGCGACCGGTAGCGCGAGTGGCGCGCTGGGGGCCTACCTCGTGCAGAATGGTGTGGTGGATGTGGCTCCTACGGTAGACATTGTCGTTGAGCAGGGCTATGAGATCGAGCGGCCATCACAAATTCTCGTGCGGATCGAGTCGGATGACGATATGATCCAAACGGTCAAGGTGGGAGGGCAGTGCGTGATGGTGGTGGAGGGGACGCTCACCTTCTAATCACAGTTCTGAGTTTTGAGTTCGAAGTTCTGAGTGTTCCGGATAACGTAGAACTCAGCGCGTAGCACGCACAACTGTTGGAGGCACATGAAAGCGGTACTGTTTCGCGCACATGGTGGGACGGTCAACCTCTCGTATGAGGATCTGCCCACGCCGACGATCGGTTCGGATGAGGTGTTGGTTCGCGTGAAGGCTTGTGCGCTGAATCATCTGGACATCTGGGTGAGGGAGGGGAATCCAGCCTATCCGCTGCCGTTGCCGCATGTCCCTGGATCGGATGTGGCTGGGACTGTCGAGCAAGTCGGTAATGGGGGCGAAGGCGTCACTGTCGGGCAGCGTGTGTTTGTGTCACCTGGAATCAGCTGCTGGAAGTGTGAATACTGTCTGGCAGGCCGAGATAATATGTGCCGCTCGTATGGACTAGTCGGCGCCATGACGCACGGCGGCTATGCGGAGTATGTGAAAGTGCCGTTCCGCAATGTGCTGCCGATTCCTGAAAATCTTTCGTTTGAGCAGGCGGCGGCCTTTCCGCTCGTGTCAGTGACCGCATCGCACATGCTGTTTGCCCTGGCCGGACTTCAACATGGAGAGACGGTGCTGATTATGGGCGCGGGAAGTGGAGTCGGGATGATGGCAATCCAAATGGCGAAGCTCGCCGGAGCCCGCGTGATGACGACTGTCGGGTCTGACGACAAGATTCCCAAAGCCGAGATCCTGGGGGCCGATGCGGTCATCAACCACACGAAGGAGAAGGTGGCTGAGCGTGTGAAGCTGTTGACCGAAGGGCGCGGTGTGGATGTCGTGATCGAACATATCGGTCCGGAGGTGTGGGACACCTGCCTCCATTCACTGGCGAAAGGTGGGCGTTTGATTACGTGCGGCGCCACGACTGGGGGAGACGTGAAGCTCAATCTGCGCTACGTGTTTTCCCGCCAGCTGACGATCAAGGGCTCCTATATGGGGACGCGTGCAGAACTGGTGAAAGCGGCGGAACTCATGGGCCAGGGTCGCTTGATTTCGGTGATCGACCGTACGTTCCCACTACAGGAGGCTCGCGCGGCACAGGAACTGATGTTAAGTCGAAAGTTCTTCGGTAAGATACTGCTTACAATGTGAGAAGCACTACTAGTGCGTTCATCTGCAATCCAATAAGGGGGATAATATGTCTACAGTGGCGAAGATCATGAGCAAACAGCCCAAGACCGTGGGGCCTGCCGTGTCGATTGTGAGCGCGGCCAAGAAAATGAAGACTGCGCGGGTGGGATCGCTATTTGTGAAGAAGGGGAAGAAGCTGGTTGGGATTGTCACAGATACTGACATTGTGAGGCGTGCGGTGGCGGCAAATAAGCCTCTCGGCAAGCTCACCGTCGAAAAGATTATGACGACCCCCATTTGCACGATCGAGGGGAGTCAATCGGTAGACGATGCTCAGGATATGATGGGTGACTTAGGCGTGCGCCATCTTGGCGTCACGCAAGCGGGCGAGATTGTCGGGGTGATCTCGGTGCGCGACCTGTTGTTGTTTTATAAGCGGTATGCGCAATCGAAGATTAGTCCGGAGGCGGGGTACTCGGAACCGAAGATTTTCCAAGACTAGGCGGATGCTGACAACGGCGATGTTTCTCACCCGCCCAACCCCGGCGCGCCAAGACGCGCCGTTCCGCGGCTTCGTTCTCAGTCGCATGCCTCCCTGCGACGTACCCGAGAGGGTCCGCCTCAGTCGTCATGCTCCCTGCGGCCTCGTTGGCTCACCGTTTTGAGCATCCTTCAATAAAGCTCCTGATGCTCTTTAAGCCCTAGATCTGTGAGTAGTTCCAATGTCCTATACCTGTCAATGGTTACATGAACGACTTAAGTGTCTTCCGCTGATTCAATTCCCATTTCAACTCGATCAATTGCCTGATAACGGCATCTATTGTTTCTATGAACGGGGTGAGAAATGGGGGCACGGTGGCCCCATTCCACGAATCGTCCGCATTGGCACGCATAAGGACGGAAATTTTAGAAGTTGGATCAGCGAACATTACTTGCTGGTTGATGCGAAAATGAAGTTTGACGAGACAAAACCTGCTCCAAAAGACCGAAGTATTTTCAGGAAAAATCTTGGAAGAGCGTTATTAAATAAAAACAAGGATGAGTACAGGGAGTTATGGGAAGTCGATTTCACAACATCCGCAAACCGGGCCAAGTATAAACGTCAGCGTGACATAGCTCATGAAATGACGATTGAGAGGAAGATTACGGATCTTATTCGTGAACGCTTCGCATTTCGATTTGTATCTGTACGGAATGAACGGACTCGCATTGGCAGTTCTGGTTTGGAGAGTGCATTAATTGGCACATGTGCTGGCTGTGAGTCCTGCGGGCCTTCTAATAAATGGCTTGGGTTGCATTCACCGAAACCTTTAATCCGGGATAACGGTCTTTGGTTAGTGCAGCACTTGAGTGCACCGTGTCTTAGTGAGCGACAGATGCGACACTTAGATGGTCTGATTAAGAAGACTGAGAGGATTGTGAAATTTCGCTGATGTCAACGCTGGCAATAGTTCAGTGTGGGCAAAAGAAGATTTGGGATAGAAATCCTGCTGCTGGTCCGACGGCTGCAAAAGATGCGTATGTTAGCTCTTATTTCAGGATGAACCGAGCGTATGCCGAATGCTTTGCAGATCAGTGGGTGATCTTATCAGCGAAGTATGGATTTCTTGATCCTGACAAAAAAATTCGAAACTATAATGTAACCTTCCTCAAGCCCTCGACTCATCCCATCCTGGCAGATGAGTTGCGACAGCAGATGCGACAAAGGCATCTATTCAACTTCAAGAAAATCGTTGTGATCGGTGGAGCAGACTATGGGCTTATGATACAGCAAGCTTTTGACAAAACTGGTTGTCGTATTCATTTGCCTTTCAAGAAGTACAAGGGGATTGGGTATATTCAGCAAGCGGTGGGAAATGCGTTAAAGACGGGAAGACCGCTAAATCCATGAGTATAGTAGGGGGCATGAGAAGACCATGGATTACCAAAACAATTTACCTGGTGGACTACTTGGTCAGTTCTTTGACGAGGTGACCAAGCTCCGGAATGATCAGCTTTTCCATCGCCAGCCGGACGGCGTTCTCGGAGCCTGGGGTTGAGAAGAGGACACGGCCGTTAATGATGCCAGCGGTGGCGCGGCTCATGATGGCCGGTGAGCCGATGTCCTGGTAGGTCAAGTAGCGGAAGATCTCGCCGAATCCCACCAGTCGTTTCTCCAGCATGGCGTCGACCGCTTCAAATGTTGAGTCTCGCGTTGAGATGCCGGTCCCGCCATTGATGATGATGGCCTGGACCGCCTCGTTTGCCAGGCCCTCGGCGATCCGGCCTTTGATCAGAGCCGGTTCATCCTTCACCAAATGGTAAGAGACGACGTTGTGCCCAAACTGTCGGAGAAGCTTGTGGATGAGTTGTCCGCTGGTATCGGTGTCGGGAGTCCGCGTGTCGCTACAGGTAATGACCATGCACCCAATTGACTTGGGAGCATGGGATTTGTGTTCGTCAGCAGCGTGGCTTCTCATACTTTTTACAGGATGCTGAAAAATGCTGCCAGCTGCGTTCTCGCATCGCTCAGAGCCTCAACGTACCCCGGAGGGTACGCCTCGGCCCTTCGCTCGCTGCGGCCTTGCTGACGGCCTTTTTGATCATCCTCGCGTTGAGTTTTTTAGCGCTACTTCCAGACTGAGTCTGGATTCAACTTGGCTGCAGGCTTGCCGCCCTTGATGTGTTCGTCCAGGATCGTCGACACATCTGCTTCTGTCACTTTGGAATACCAGGTGGCGTCCGGATAGACGACGACGGTCGGTCCCTGTTCGCAAGGGCCGAGGCATGAAGAACCGCTGACGAGGACTTCGCCTGGCATGACACCCTTCTGCATGAGGCCCATATTAAAGGCCATGAGGAGCGAGGCTGATCCGGCGCTGCCGCAGGAGGGCTTTGGATGGCCAGGGGGGCGGGCGTTGGTGCAGACGACGATATGATACTTGGGCTTCGGCATGGGTTCTCCTTTTGATGATCGATAAAAAGCAGTCAGCTTTCAGCCATCAGCGTTCAGTTATCTTGATGACAGAGCTGAATGCTGATGGCTGTTGGCTGAAAGCTATTTTACTGCGGTGCGTACGACTTCCACGTTTCGACGGCCTCTTCTGGTAGTTTCCAATGTTTGAGGCCCTTCATGACCCAATCGAGATAGTGCGCTTTGGGTTTAAACTTGCCAATGGGAGTGGCGGCATAGGTGGTGACGAGGATTTTCTCCGCGGTTTCCGTCAGCACGGTGACTTGGACCTGGCGAAACGCGCTCGGGGGTACATCGTCTTCGAAGCGGTCCATCAGCTTGAGATCCTCATCGGTCACGTCGAAGATCGCACCCCAGACCTGTTCTCCGGGTGACGGGGTCACGCTGGCAAGGCCGCATCGCCATTGTGAGGACCATCGACAAAACTTGATCGTGTGTTCTGGAATAGTGGCCAGCATCAGGAATTGATGTTCCGGGGCACGACGTTTGAGTTGCGTGGGGTTCAGATGGTCCCCATAGAGGAAGAATTTCATGGGTGATTCACCACTTCAGGATACACCGATACAACGAACAACGAGACCATTCTTTCTAACATAACCACTTTCATGCGTACAAGCTGCGCCTCACGCGAATTATGAGCCCGCATGATTCATGACGGTTCGTCGCGAAATCGCTGAGCCGCGTTGCGAGAGCGGCGCGCGGAGCCTTGAGGACCTGAGGCGTACTCGTGTAGTACGTCGAAGGTCCGAGGGGCGAGCCCTCCGACCGAAGGCTTGTCGTAGCAGCGGATCGGCGATTGCAGCAGAAGTGTTCATGAATCATGCGGGTTAGACCGGCTGTGGTCAGATTGACATCGCGGTGACGCTCTTCCTAAGATGTAGCGCGATCATGTGTGCTTCCATTTCTTCTCGTCGAATCCTGTGTGTCGGATATCCATGTCACAGCATCATTCCTCCGGCAGTGCTGTGTCTTCCTCGTACTCCATGGTAAAGATCATTCAGTATGTGGCAGTGGCCGTGCTTGTGTTGGGCGCCTGCTACTATGTCTGGATGAAGCCTCCGTCGCTGAATCCCCTAGCCGATAGTCGGGCCGCGGAGGCTCTTGCACTGGTGCAAAACCATCGGGCTCAAGGGTATCCCACCATTCTTCACGCCATGACCGAGCATGTGCGTGCAATGACCGAACGCAATCAGGTCGCCCGATTGGGTGAGTGGCGGGTGAAGCAAGTGGAGGGGGGGCTGTATGAGATACGTGTGTGGTTGAGAGATCAAGGGGTCACCGGCCAATGGTTCGAGCGGGAGTTTATTTGGCATGCCGATCTCTCGTCGAAGAAGGTCAATGCCGCCTCGCTTGCGGCGGATGGGGTGACACCCATAGAGCCGGATACCGCGCCCTAGCTGGATGCTGGGAAAGTGGTCTGTTCGGTCTGTCTGGTCTGTCTGGTTCATCTGGTTAGTTTCGTTCAACCAAACACACGAGACAGACCGAATAGACCAGACAGACCGGGCTACTTGAAATTTTCTGGCAGCGCTATTTGAACCTGATCGTGTTCGATTCTGACAGGGCAGCAGGCAACGGCGATGTTCGGATTCTCTGGTCGTTCGCCGGTTTGGACATTGAATCGCCATCCATGCCACGGACATACAACCACGTTGCCTTCGAGATGGCCTTCTCCGAGTGGCCCTCCCGCATGCGGACAGGTGTTGTCGATGGCGTAGAAAGATCCGTCGACATTGAACAGGGCAATCCACGCGCCTTGGACTTCGACGGTCTGTCCGGTCCCCGGAGGAATGTCCTCGACCTTCGCGACGGTCACAAACTCAGACATGGCGCTGATCCTTCTCCTTGGCCGAGTGGCCGACGAAACAGAGGCAATCCGAGATCCATCAGTAACTTGATTTCACCCAAGGCTTATGGCATAGAAATAGGTACGCGTTCCAATACTACACCGTGGCCCTCTCATACAAGGAGCCTCGGTTGGATGAGGTTGCGGCATGGAAATGACCCTTCTGCTCAACGCCACGTACGAACCCCTGCGGGTCGTCCATTGGCAAAAGGCGATTGCGCTCCTCTGGCAGGGCAAAGTTGAAGTCCTCGAGGTGTACGACCGCGAGGTCCATGCTGTGTCGATCTCCATTAAGCTTCCCTCCGTCATGCGGCTCCTTAAATTGGTTCGGCTCAAAGACGTTCATCGGGCGGTCAAATTCTCCCGCATCAATATTTTTACCCGAGACGGCTATGCCTGCCAGTACTGTCGTCACAAGTTCAGGACCGAGGAGCTGACATTCGATCATGTCGTTCCCATCGCGAAGGGTGGGCGAAAGACCTGGGATAATATTGTGACGGCGTGCTGGCGCTGTAACAACAGGAAAAGCGGTCGTACGCCTGAAGAAGCCGGTATGAAGCTCATGAAGAAGCCGGTGAAGCCGCGATGGAATCCCATTGTGACCATTACCATTGGGATTCGGAACACCCCGGACAGCTGGCGCGACTATTTCTATTGGAATATGGAGCTCGATGCAGACCCCGCAGAGACGTAATTGTGAATGTTTAATGATGAATGGTGAATGCTCGGTCTAGTTCCGGCCACTCTTTCAGCTGATATTCCTGCTCCCCATCGACCATCGACCATCGACCATCGACCATCGACCATTCAGCATTTATTTCTGTCCAGTCCTTCCTTCTCCTCAATTAAACATTCATAATTCATCATTCAACATTACGCCATGCGGTGTTGTATGATACGCCCCGCTCTTGAATTGGGAGGAACCATTGTGGCTGCAAATTCTGGCTTTCCATTGTCGCTTGATGTGAAAGGGTATCCGGTGCTTGTCCTTGGGGGAGATGAGGACGCCGCGGAAAAGACTCAGCGGTTGTTGGAGGCTGGGGCGAAAGTGACCGTCGTGGCGCCGACGTTACACGAGATACTCAAAGATATGGCCGCGTCGGCGAAGGTCCTCCACCGTGGGCGCCATTTTCGCGATGCCGATTTGGAGAGTGCGATCCTGGTGCTGAACATGGTTCGAGGAGACCGGGATTTTTCTCGAGCGCTGTTTGCGAAGGCGCGAGAGAAGAAGTGCTTATTGTGGTCCGTCGACCAGCCGGAATTCTCTACGGTGACGATGCCGGCGGTCGTGGCGTGCGGCCATTTGCGTGTGGCCGTCAGCACGAGCGGGGTCGCCCCGGCCTTGTCAGGTTTCATGAAGGAAGATATGGAGAAGATCTTCGGCGAGGAGTTTGCCGCTTTTGTGGAGTGGCTCGGCCAACTTCGCGAGCAAACGAAGGCGACTGAGCCGGATTTTGAAAAACGCCGGACCTTGTTGCGTGAGGCGCTGGATGGCTTTCGCTTGTTGGGCAAGGTCCAGTATCCGAAGGTCTGGCTGGATGAGAGGGCTGCGAAACCGTAAGGTGCTCACGACGTAAGATGTGAAACGTGAACGGTGAGGCGAATCATAGACAGGAAAGAGAGGAGCACGATGGTGTTATTGGAATTCAGTATGTCCCCGTTAGGCAAGGGAGAGAGTGTCGGAAAGTATGTGGCGCGGTCGCTCGACATCATCGATAAGAGCGGAGTGGACTACCGGTTGAACCCGATGGGGACGGTACTTGAAGGGGAGTGGGATGAGGTATTGGCCGTCGTCACACAATGCTATGAGCGGATGAAGAAAGATTGCGTCCGTATTTCCTGCACAATCAAAGTCGACTATCGGAAAGGCCATGCCGGGCGTTTACAGAGTAAAGTGGCGAGCGTCGAGAAGAAATTGAAGCGGGCGATCAAACAGTAATATAGGCTGCCGAGACCCGTCTGCCATCGTTCCCCCTGGCATGGATGTGTGCAGGGCTCTACGGAAATACGTTAGGATCGCATTGATACATGGAATCCTTCCAGCGCCCATCCACATTCCCTACATCGTAGTGAATTCGTGATGACACGAGCATGATGGAAGATGCAACGAGTCCTCCTCGCGTAGCGGTTCAGCTTTTGCCGAAGGATCGTACGATTCTTGAGCGGGAGGTGATGGAATTCCGCCCGTTCGGATTGGATGAGCAGGGGCACAGGATCAGAGATCTGAGCGGGATGAGTATCAGGGCCATCGTCGTCTATCTGGAGAAATCACAGGCTCATGATCGAGGGGCTCCAGCTGGGAAGCAGGCGGTCGAGGACCTCTGTCGCCTCTTGAATCAACGCATTAAAGATCCGGTCTATCACGTGACGCCGGAGTTTCTGAAGAATGCGTGGAACAGCTACTCGTATGAATTCACCGCCTATTTGTATGAGTTCTGCGAGCGCATGTCCGGCGATCCGCGGTTTGTATTTCGGGCCGGAATGGAGAAGGCGTCATCGATTATGCAGGTGCTGGCGAGGCCGTTTTCGCTCGCACAGATTTACGGCATGTTTCCCTACTTCGGGAACAAGTTTGCGTCCGGTTCCGTTGAATTTCGAGTGGTCGAGGTGACGCCGATCTCTGCGACCCTGGCCATGAAGTTTTCCGGTCGTACGCTTCGTCAGTTCGGCCCGTACCGAAGACGGTGCGCACAGCTGATGTGTCAGGCGGCTCAGGGTATTATGGCGGCCGTGCCGGTTCGCGTCCATAGGCTGCCACCGGCCATTCTGACAGAACGTTCCTGTATCGCGAATGACGACGAATGGTGCCAATGGGTCATCCGATGGACGGTAAAGGGAGAGGACTCATGGCGCCACAGGGTTCTGCAGATGGTAGAAGGACCGGGAAGGGAGCGATCGTCGCAGGTATCCCATGCGCACGACCCGGATCAGGGGATTTCATCCACGGGGAGTGCAGGCGATCGAAGGGCAGAGGGGGCGCCGCTCTATGCAGCGGCCGACACCACACCGTCACAGCGGCATGTGAGATGGGTATTCTTCGGTGCGCTCATCGGCTTGGCTTTGGCCGCGGGGCTTCGCGTGATGAGTCCATCGGCAAGCTGGGGAGAAATCTTCCTTCTCGGATTGGTGCCGATACTGGTCGCCAGTATGCTGACCAATCGCCAGCTTCGCCTGGAGAGCCAGCAACGTGAGGCGTTGATTCAGGAGCAGGTGACGTTCGTGGAGTCGCGGCATGAGGAATTGCGAGAAGCCTATTTGGAGCAGGAGCTGACGCGCGTCGAACTGCGCAAAAAAGTCGCCCAACTGACTGCCCTCCACCGAGCCGGATTACTGTTCAGCTCGACGCTGGATCGAGAGGCACTGATGCAGAAAGTGTTAGAGGCCCTGACCAGCGATCTGCAGTACGATCGGGCGATGATCGCGTTCTACGATCCGTCCCGCCAGGTCATTATGAATGCGCGGGTACTCGGCGTGTCACCTGAGATCCAAGCGTTCGTGCGAACGCTTGAGATTCCCGTCACCGACCCGCTGAGTCTGGAAGGCCTTGTGCTGATACAAGGCCAGCCGTTGTTGGTTGGAGATCTGCGAGCGGTGTGGGATCGTATTCATCCACTGAACCAACAGCTCGCCTTACTGACGAAGACCAAGGCGTGGATCGCCGTTCCGTTAAAAATCAAAGACCGGATCCTTGGAAGCCTGACGGTGGATCGGTTACAGACGCATAGTCTCACGCAGGACGATCTTGAGTTGATGATGACGGTCGCCCATCAAGTGGCGATCGCTCTGGATAATGCCTCCGCGTATGAGCAGATTGAAGGTCTGAACGTAGGACTCGAAGCCAAAGTGCGTGAACGCACGGCTGAGTTGGAGCAGGCAGATCGTGTGCGGTCGCAATTTCTCTCCCATGTGTCGCACGAGCTCAAGACGCCGTTGACCTCGATCAAGGGGTTCTTGCAGAACCTGCTCGATGGATTGACCGGGCCGCTTAATGAGAAACAGCAACGCTATGTGTCACGGATGTTAGACAATTCCAACCGAGTGATCCGCATGATCGAGAACTTGTTGGATCGCACCAGGATTCAATCCGGAAGGCTGGATCTTGTTCCTAGCGAGATCGATCTGGGGCAATGTGTGGCGGAGGCGGTCGAGCAATTACGCCTGTTGGCCCAGGCCAAACGGCAGACATTGGAGGCGGTCATTCCTGTTGTTCCATTGATGGTCTGGGCGGATCGTGATCGCCTGGTTCAGATCGTCATGAATTTGGTCCAGAATGCGGTGAAGTTTACTCCGGAAGACGGCAGCATTATCGTGACAGTAAGACCAGAGAACCAGGCGCATGCCGGGGTGTCCGTGCGCGATACTGGGCCGGGTATTCAGCCGGAGCTTCTCGATCAGATATTCGATCCGTTCTTTCGAGTCAAGCAGGTCAGAAGTGGAATCACAGGGCTGGGCTTGGGTCTGTCGATCGTGCGGACATTGGTGGAGTTACAAGGGGGGACGATCACCGCACGGAGCGAACTGGGGCGCGGCGCGGAACTGCACTTTACCATTCCATTGCTTTCCACCGTCGCGACAGGGCGCACTATCGCATCGGCTGACGCCCCTCGCATCCTGGTAGTCGAGGAGGACCCGGATAGTCGTCAATTCGTACAGGATCGTTTGCAGGCCATGGGGTATTCCGTCCGCTCTGAGGTTGACGGAGTTCGCGCGTTGGCAGCCGTGCGGGCCGAGAGGTTCGAGGGGATGATTCTCGACATCGGCAGGTCCTCTCTCGATGGGATGGACGTCCTTCGGCAAATTCGGAAGTCGGATCAGCAGATCCCGATTGTGATGGCTGCGGCGTCGAGCGGTAAAGAGTCGGCGGTTCGCGCGATCGGCATGGGCGCACAGGCCTATCTGTTGAAGCCGTTCGATAGCGATGAACTGCAGCGAGTTGCAGACGAGTGGTTTCGGCCTGTGGAACGGGTGCCTTCGGAAGCTGCGAGGGAGTCGAGCAGACCTGAGTGAGTAGAAGCAGGAGGCGTATGATCGGAACATGGCCGGGTATTCAGTGGAGTGGAACCGGGCCGGTTCTTCGGATCTGGATGCTATGGATGTGTGTGACTGGGCTCTGCGTGGCTGGCTTATCTGAGATGGCCTCCGCACAGGTGCCCCGTATTCAAGGGCAAGGGGCCGCCGCCTCTGCAATGTCCAATGCGTTTGCAGCACAAGCCGACGACCCTTCGGCTCTGCACTACAATCCAGCAGGGATAACGCAGTTGCAGGGGATTCAATTCATGGCAGGGGCGCTCGCGTCCGGTGGATCGACGAATTTCACCAGTCCGACAGGCGTGACGGCTCGTGGTGACCGAAACGGGAGTGCAGCATGGCCCCCTCCAGGGCATACCTACATCACCGCGAACTTGAAGAGTCTCGGGGTGACGGCTCTCGGCGACCTGTCGGTCGGAATTGGTCTGACTGTGCCGTTCGGCTCCTTGACTCGCTGGCCGAATGACGGGCCATTCCGATCGGTCACGACCTTCAGCACGCTGCCGCTTCAGGATATCAAGCCCACCCTTGCCTACAAGGTAACGGAGAACTTCTCCCTCGGGCTGGGTGCGGATATCTATACCTTCAGCAGCCTTGTGGGCGAAGGTCAGGTTGAAAGACAGAGGATTCCTGCCGCTGGGGTGACAACCGAACTCAATGGAAAAGACACTGCAGCCGGCTTCAATGCCAGCCTCTTATATACGGCGTTGCGCAATGACGATGGGAAGCCGCTGGCGAACATCGGGATTGTCTATCGGAGTCAAGCGACCTTGCATCTGAGCGGCGCATTATTGGCGAATGGAGCTAACGTGTCCGATGCGAGAGCCACACTGGTGTTACCGCAAGTGATCACAGGCGCCATCGCGATTTGGCCTGTTCGAACGAAGGAACGAGAATGGAAGCTGGAATTGGACGTCGATTATGTGGGGTGGAAGTCTGTTCGGAATCTCGATGTGACGTTGGGGAATGGTGTGACGATCGCGCAGCCGCAGAATTGGAAGAGTACCTATGCCGTGATGATTGGAACCGAATACAAGTGGCTGGCGCTTGAATCACTCCCAAACTGGGAGGTGGCGGTAAGGGCCGGCTATACCAATCAGCAAAATCAAATGCCCGACCTGACCTTCGATCCAGGGATCCCATCATGGGATCTTCACATTGTCGGGGGCGGGGTTGGATTACTGTGTAGGGAGCAGGGATCGTTTCTAGGTCTGGTGCGCTGCGGTGATATCGGTGTGGGTTCGCTGAAACCCAGAGCCATCGGGCTCGATCTCTCGCTGCAAGCGGGACTCTATGAGGATCGTACGGTGCTGGGCAATCGTAATCCGACCGTGAATGGAACCTACCAGACCACGCTGTATCTCGGTAGCGCGTCGATTCGAATGGTGTATTAGCAGGACGCTGAAAAAGCCCGCCAGCATCGTTCTCGCATCGTTCAGACCCTCAACGTACCCCAGAGGGTACGCCTCGGCACTTCACTTGCTGCGGTCTTGCTGGACGGTCTTTTTGAGCATCCTGCGGGATTGTTCTGATGGGCGAGATGCGCAAGGCGCGCGTCAGGCGGATTCATACAGCCGTGGAACGCGGGAGCCGATTCCGCAGAGGACTTCGTAGGGGATCGTCCCGATCCAGTCGGCCACTTCATCAGCCCAGATGGATTCCCCTCCCTGCTGACCGATCAGCGTGGCGGTCTCACCCACGTGGACCGGCGCGAGGTCGGTGACATCCACCATGATCATATCCATGCAGACCAGACCGACGATCGGGGCGCGGCGTCCTTGAATCAAGACCGATCCGCGATGGGAGAGCCGCCGACTATAGCCGTCGGCATAGCCGATCGGCAGCACCGCAATACGCGTCGGTCTTGTCGCGACAAATGTGCCGTTGTAGCTGACGGATCCCCCTCGTGGAATGGTCCGCAGTTGCGCAATCGTGGTGTGGAGGGAGAGAACGGGTTTGAGATCGGGAGCGGGGACTGTGGTCGGCAAGGTGTGGTATCCGTAGAGCATGATGCCGGGCCGTACCAGTGAAAAGTGCGCGGCGGGAAATCTGACGATGGCGGCACTGTTGGCCGTATGCACGAACGGGAGGGTGACTCCACGTTGTCTGACCTGTTCCAGCACCGTACGAAATACGCCGAGCTGCTGTTCGGTGAATGCAGTATCTTTTCCGTCTGCGTCGGCCAGGTGGGTCATGAGGCCTTCGACCTGGAGGGGACGTTGCACGAGAGAGCTGTCAAGGAGTGAGAGGAGTTCTTTCGGAGAAAACCCCAGCCGTCCCATCCCGGTTTCGACTTTGAGATGAATCGGGTAGGGGGCCTGATGCGAACGAGCGGCCTTGGTTAAGCTGGAAAGGATGCGGCCATCGCTGATAACCGGGGTCAACGTATTCGCGACTAGGTCGGCTATTTGTTGTTCAAAGAGCGCGCCCAGAACCACGATCGACGCGTTGATGCCGGCGTGGCGGAGTGCGATCCCTTCGTCCAGCGAGGCCACGGCAAACCGTCCGATGCCCTGGCGAACAAGCGCCTGAGCCGTTTCCACCGCTCCATGCCCGTACGCATTGGCTTTGACGATCGCCAAGATTTCGCAGTCGGGGGACAGATAGCGTGTGATGCACGAAAGATTATGGGCCAGTGCCGCGAGGTTGACGGTGGCATAGGTGGGTAACAAGATCGAGACCGAAGTCACACTTCCATAATTTCTTGTTCTTTTTTCTTCACCACGTCGTCGATCTTTTGAATGTACTGGTCGGTCAGTTTCTGGGTGTCGGCTTCGGCCTTCCGCAGCTCGTCTTCCGTTAACTTGGCATCCTTTTGCAGTTTCTTCAACTCTTCGTTGCCATCTCGACGAAACCCGCGGATCACGACTTTCGTATCTTCGCCGTGTTTTTTGCAGACCTTGCCGAGTTCTTTGCGCCGTTCTTCGGTGAGTGGTGGAAGGGGAATGCGAATGACCTTTCCGTCGTTGGACGGTGTGAGGCCGAGGCCTGACCCTGCCAGGGATTTTTCAATTTCCTTAATCAGCGCCGGCTCCCAAGGCTGAATCGTGATGAGGCGGGCTTCCGGCGTCGAAATACTCGCCACCTGCTTCAACGGGGTCATCGTGCCATAATAGTCGACGCGCACGCTGTCGAAGAGGGCGACCGATGCTCGGCCTGTTCGCAGGCCGGCCAAATCGCGCTTGAGATGCTCTAGTGCAGACTCCATCTTTTCCGTAATCTTTTGGTGGATGGCGGCAGGGTTGGACATGAGAGACTCCCGTGGAAATTAACGGCGATCGGTGGTAACAACGGTTCCGATCGTTTCACCCATGGCGACGCGTTTGAAGTTGCCTGGTTCCTTCAGATTGAACACGATGAGTGGAAGGTTGTTATCCATGCAGAGGCTGATGGCCGTGGCATCCATCACTTTTAAATCCTGATTCAAAATCGAGAGAAAGGAGATCGTCTGATACTTCTTGGCCGAGGGATTCTTGACAGGATCGGCGTCGTAGATGCCGTCGACCTTGGTCCCTTTCATGATGACCTGGGCGCCGATCTCCATCGCCCTGAGTGCCGCCGCGGTATCGGTCGAGAAGTAAGGATTTCCTGTGCCTGCGGCGAAGATGACCACGCGTTTTTTCTCAAGATGGCGAATGGCTCGTCTGCGGATATAGCCCTCTGCCAGTTGGCGCATTTCGATGGCTGATTGGACCCGTGTCATAATGCCGCTGCGCTCAAGCGCATTTTGCAGGGCCAAGGCATTGAGGACGGTCGCGAGCATCCCCATGTAGTCGGCAGAGGCGCGTTCCATCCCGGACGCGCTGGCGGCAATTCCGCGGAAGATATTGCCGCCGCCGATGACCACGGCGACTTCGATGTCAAGCGCCACGACGGAGGCGATTTCTGAGGCGAGGCCTTCGAGGATGGAGGGTTGGATGCCGTAGCCCTGCTCACCGGCCAACATCTCTCCGCTCACTTTGAGGAGGATGCGCCGATAGGGAGCAGAGCTCATGCTTCGCCTAATTGATACCGGGTGAAGCGGCGGATGTTCATGTTCTCACCGATTTTTGAGATCTTCAATGCGACGAGATCTTTAATCGTGACGGTTGGGTCCTTGACGAAAGACTGCTCGATCAGACAGCTCTCTTGGAAGAACTTTTCCAACTTGCCGTCGACGATCTTCGGCCATGTGGCAGGAGGTTTGCCCATTTCTTTGGCCTGTCCCTCGTAAATCGATCGTTCCTTCTCGATGAGCGAGGCGGGAATCTCCTCCCGTTTGACGTAGGAGGGTTTCCCTGCAGCGACCTGGAGGGCCAGGTCGTTGACGAACGTTTTAAACTCTTCATTCCGAGCGACGAAGTCGGTTTCACAGTTGACTTCGATGAGCACACCGATTTTCCCGCCCATGTGAATATAGGCATGGACGAGGCCTTGATTGGTCTCGCGGCCTGATTTTTTGAGTGCAGCGGCCAAGCCTTTTTGGCGCAAATAATCGATGGCCTTCTCAATATCGAGGCTATTCTCGGTGAGCGCTTTCTGGCAATCGAGGATGCCGGCGCCGGTTTTCTCTCTCAGTTCTTTGACCAGCTGACTTGATCCAGCCATACGTGACGGTCCTTTTGGGTAAACAGTGAATGTGCGAATTGACGCATGCAACCTCGGGCGTTATGAAGCCGGTGTGCTTGCGAAGCTGATGCCCCCGACCTTGTCTCCCACTGCGGGAACGGGTTTGAAATCCGCTTCTTCTCGTTGCGTTCGTATCTGGGCGCCTTCAATGCAGGCGTCGGCAATGCGAGACGTGATGAGCTTGATGGAACGAATGGCGTCGTCGTTTCCAGGGATCGGGTAGGTGATGTGGTTCGGGTCGCAGTTCGAGTCCAGGATCGCGATGATCGGAATCTCCAACCGCTTCGCTTCCTGCACGGCCAGGTGTTCGATGCGGGTGTCGAGGACGAAGACGGCTCCTGGTACGCCGCGCATGTCCTTGATGCCGCTCAGATACTTCTGGAGCTTGATGATCTCTTTCTGCATTTTCATAATTTCTTTTTTCTTCAGGCCGTATTGGCTGGGGTCCGCCAGCGTGGTCTCCATCTTCTTCATCTTATCGATGCTCTTCCGGATGGTCCTGAAGTTCGTGAGCATCCCGCCGAGCCAGCGCTGGTTGACGAAGAACATGTTGGCGCGCAAGGCTTCTTCTTGAAGGATCTCAGCGGCCTGCCGCTTGGTTCCGACAAACAACACCGTTTGGCCGGCGGCGACGGTGTCGCGGACGAAGGCATAGGCCTGCTCCATTCGAGTCAATGTTTGCTGAAGGTCGATGATGTAAATGCCGTTGCGTTCTCCAAAGAGGAACTTCTTCATCTTCGGGTTCCATCGATTCGTCTGGTGTCCGAAATGGACACCTGCTTCTAGTAACTCCTTAATCGAAACCACTCCCATGCCTTCACCTCCCCTCAAGACTTGCAGAGCGCCTACTGACGCAGGCGAGGGGGACTGGCCCCCTTATTCTCAAGTCGAGCAACGTCCGTGACGCCGATATGAATTTGATCCTGAATCCTCCAGGCACGAAATTATGCGAGAAGGAGGCGTTCTCTTGAACGCAATAACCTTGGCACGCTAGCATGGTGACGAATCAGTTTGCAAGACCCGCGCCGTCCGATCGGGGCCGCCTGCTCCGCTTGCCGCTCACGTCGACCGGGTGGTAAGATCGCGCAGCTGTTGGAGGGAATCGATGCCGAACATTTTGCTGTTAGTCTCGCCGAGCTGTGGAGCCTGCCCGTCGGCGAAGAGTCTGTGGAAACAGCTGCGGGTGAAGTATAGCTTCAGCTATCGCGAAGTGGATATTACCACGGAGGACGGACGGAGCCTGGCCGATCGGCATTCAGTAAGGGCGGTGCCGGCCACCATTATCGACGGACGCCTGACATTCGTCGGTGTGCCGAGCCGGGAGAGTGCTGAGAAGGCTCTGCTGCTCAAGATGAAACCGCGTGAGTAGAGGGGAAAGAATACTCCATGGCCGATGACGACGACTTTGAACTACCTGAGCTCCCTGTCATCGATAAGGGACCTGCGCCCGAGTGCCCCATGTGCGGCGAACCGATGGGATTCATCGATGGCGACTGGGGCTGTATGGATTGCAACGGCGAGCTGATGGGGCCGGAGACCGGATAGAACTAGGAATGGTGAATGGTCAATGGTGAATGAGCGTTGATCCGACATTTACCATTCATCATCAACCATTGACCATTTCACATGTAGATGCTTCGCCTCGTCACTGGGCTTTTTCATCCCGCTCTTAATCGCGCATTGGTCGAGGATATTCGGTCCTGTAAGACCGACGATCCTTTTGCTCCCCTCGCCGTCATTGTCCCTTCAACCTCCCTGGTCGAGCACCTGAAACAGGTACTCATCCGTCACGAGTCTCGCGCCTTCCTCAATGTCCACTTCCTGACGTTCCACCAACTGGCGCTTCGTCTGCGTGACGATCTCGCGATGGTCGCTGAGTCCAGTCACGAACCACCGTTGCAGCTGGTCGACGATTTCTTTTTTGAACAATTGGTGAAGCATGTGGTTCGACGCAATCTTCCAGGGTTAGAACCGTTCCTGCGCTTGCCTGCTTCACCAGGGATTTGGAAAGGCCTCTGGGCGACGGTGCGCGATTTGAAGGACGCGGTGGTCGCGCCCACGACGGCATTGAACGCCCTCACGGAAGGGGTGTTCGAGGAGGAGGACCGAACCTGGCTCCATTCCCTGTTCACCCTGCACGCGGCCATGATGGAAGCCAGCCGATCGCTGGGGATCGGCTCTCCGGATGACGTGGCTGCCTCACTTGGCCAGGATCTCTCAGGCTCCTCCTTTCTCAAGGGGCTGCACCGTGTCTTCTACTATGGTTTCTATGATCTCTCACAGGCCCAACTCTTGTTCTTCCAATCGGTGGCCTGCGTGGCCCCGACCACCTTGTATTTTCCGCTGCAGAACCGCCCAGCCTTTCTCTTCGCCCGTCGATTTTTCGAGCGACATCTTCTCCCACTGGCGGAGAGCCATAAGGATCAGAGTGGGGAAGGGGAGCGAACCGCAACAGTCGATCGAGTAGAACTTTCCGTCACGAACGTCATTGGGGTCGAGCAGGAGTTGGCGACGATCTGCCGTGAAATCCTGACGCTGGTCGAGGTGCATGGCTATCGTTTCGACGAGATCGGAGTGGTGGCTCGAACGCTGGAGCCCTATCAGTCTCGGCTCCAATCGGTGTTCGATCATCATCTGGTACCCTTCACGTCAACGGCCGGGACGCCGCTGTCGCGCGAACCACTGGTCAAGACTCTTGTGCGCCTGGCATCGCTTCCAGGACATAATTTTGACCGTGTCGCCATGTTGGATGTGCTCACGTCGCCCTTCTATCGCATCCAGGGTGTCGGCCCTACCAGCGGTGATCTCCGGCCTGATATCTGGCGCTCGCTGGTCTACACCTTGGGTATTACGAAGGGGGAAGCGGAATGGAAGCGGTTGGCAGAGCCGGCCAGTTCATCGATCCTACGCGATGCAGAAGCCGAGACTGACGAAGACGATCAGACCATAGGGAGGCCCTGTGAGGCGACTCAGCTCACCTACTTGTGGGAAGTCGTGTCGAAACTGATCGACGATTGCCACGCTCTTCCGGCACAAGGATCGATCGGAGTCTTGACCGATGCATTTCTCGCACTGGTGCAATCCCATGTTCACGTGCCCGAGCTGTTCGACATCCCATCGAGCGAAGCACGTGAACCGACCAATCTCAGCACAGTCGGTTCACTGATCCGCTCCGTTCTGGCCCGACTGATGGAATTAGATCCGCTGGGAGGGGACCTCTCTTGGGAGGAGTGGGTGGAACTGTTCCGCCGGGCCTTAGACGACACCAGTATCCCCATCGAAGAGGGCCGGCACCAGGGTGTTCAGGTGCTGGATGCGATGACGGCCCGTGGCCGGACCGTCCGCGCACTCTTTGTGCTTGGCATGAACGAAAAGATTTTCCCACGATACGTGCGGGAAGACCCGTTTCTTCGTGACCGGCAACGCGCGGTATTGGAATCGACGTTAGGCTACAAGATCGATGAGAAATTAGCGGGACATGAAGAAGAGCTATTATTATTTGAACTCCTCAGCCGTTCGGCCACCCATCGCCTGTATCTCTCGTATCAACGAGCCGACGAAACAGGGCGAGTGATGGCGCCGTCGAGTTTCATCGCCATGGCGATGCGCGATGCCCGATTCGTTGGAAAGCCGGAAGAGACGGTCCCTCGACGGTTGACCCAACGGATCAGCGAACAGCCCTCGATCCAAGACCTGTTGTCAGCGGAGGAATTGGCCTTGGGGTGCCTATTGCAGGGCCACGATGCGTTACCCATCCTCGATGCGATGGGATGCGATCGGCCCCTCTTTGAGCAGGGCCTCGCCACACTGAAAATAATTGAGCGGGAATCTCCCGAGTTGGGTCCCTTCGACGGCATGATCGGGGAAGAGGCCTCTCCGTTATTGGGGCCTGCGGAACGGAGTTTTTCACCCACGGCATTGGAGCGGTATGCGACCTGTCCCTTTCAGTACTTCGCGGAAAAAGTTCTTCGACTGAAACCCGTCGGACGGCTTCAGCACGATCACCTGTCTCCGTTAACGCTCGGGACCCTTGTTCATGAATCACTTCGGGTGAGCTATGAACGGTTGCTGCTGCTTCAGTGGCCGGATGTTCCGCTCACCAAGGCCCTGGTGCAATGTCTGGTGCATGAAGCCGTGACGGAGACCTTTGCTGCCCATGCGGCAAGTCAGGGGACAGGGCATGCTCTTCTCTGGACGCTGGCTCGCGAGCAGGCGTCCACGTTGGTTGCGGCAGCCGTCTCGTTCGACCAGGAGGAGTATCTCGTAACCGGATTCCGTCCTGTCGCGTTTGAGGTTGCTGCCCAAGGCATCGTTCCACTGGAGTCCGATGCGTCATCGTTCCTCCTGAAAATTCATGGCACCTTGGACCGTGTCGATTATCGCACTGAGCCTCCGGCGCTCCGTATCGTGGACTACAAGTTCAAGCAAGGAAGTGAGATCAGTGCGGTGGATCGCAACCTCGGGCTATCGGCTGTGCGAGGATTTCGACTGCAACCGCCGCTCTATGCCCACATGACGTTGCCGTCGTTGCCGGCCGCAACTGACGTCCAATTGCTCTTCCTGGCTCCGCAGTGGACAGAGCCGATCGCTCGCTCGACCTACGATGCAGGCCTCTGGACCAGCCACACCGGCGGCATGATTCGACAGACGCTCTCGACGTTGATTCATGGCATTGCGAACAGAGAGTTCTTCATTCTTCCCGATGGGTATTGCGACTATTGCGAATTCTCCGGCGCCTGCCGCCGCCACGACGCCATGGCCTGGTGGCGCTCGTACCGATCGCCTCAGGCCCGAGTCTTACGTCAGTTGAGAAAACAGAAAGTGCTCGATGAGTGACGTCGTGACACTTGCAGATTCCCAGGATCGGTTCCTGGCGGAAACAACCTGGGACCGCAATGTTGTGGTGGTCGCAGGCGCCGGGACCGGCAAGACCACGATCCTCGTCAATCGTATCCTCAACCTCCTGCTGAGAGAGCCGAACCCCTTAGCCATTACGGAGATCGTGGCCCTCACGTTCACCAATAAGGCCGCGACTGAAATGAAGCAGCGGCTGCGCGCGCAACTTCTTCGCCTGACCGAGCAGTCCGATGAGCTGATCGACGTCTTTCTCGCCCGGTATCGTCTCTCAGCCGAACAAGTAGGAGAACGGGCCAGGATGGCGCTTGCGCAGATGGAAAAAGCTCAGATCGGCACGTTGCATAGTTTTGCCGCGCACCTCTTGCGGCTTCACCCAGTTGAGTCTGAAGTCGATCCATTCTTTCAAGAAGATGATGGGTCACGGTTCAAGGAATTGTTTCACTCAAACTGGGATCGATGGTTGGACGATGAGCTCGGATTATCCGGCCTACAACATGACCGATGGCGGCGAGTCCTGGCTGGGACGACCCTCGACGATCTTCAGCAGTTGACCACAGCGCTTTCTGGGGATTCTGTGAATCTCGATGAGCTGGAACGTCAGTGCCGTTCCCTATCCTTGGAGGGAGCATTGCGAGACTGGATGGTGGCCATGCATGGCCGCGCAGCCATTCTTCTTGCCGCGCAGGATAGACCGAAACGGCGTAAGGCGGAACAGATACTCGCTGCCGCGGTGCAGGTGCTGGCACTCGTGTTAGAGCAAGGGCCGCCAGGGCTCGCTCACCTTACACAGGATGAACGGGCGGTCTTAGCAAAAGATCTAGGAAAGGCCCCTGCCGGATGGGATGAGGTGGCGTTCCAGCAGACAGCCTCCCTCATCGGACTCGCCCAACAACTTCTCACCGTCGACCAGTCGTATTTCCAAGAAGTCATGACACTCGTACGACCCTTGATCGATCAGATTCAGCATGAGTTTCTTGTTTCCGGTTGGATTGCCTTCGATGGGTTACTGTCACGGGCCAACATGCTCTTGCGCGACCATCCGTCCGTCCGCGCTCGGATCAAACAGACCTATCGGGCCATCTTGGTCGATGAGTTTCAGGACACAGATCCAGTGCAGTACGAGATCATTCTCTACCTTGGTGAACAGGTCGGTCGCCATCACATTTCGTGGCAGGACGTCGAGTTGGAGCCGGGCAAATTATTTATCGTGGGAGACCCCAAGCAATCGATCTATGCCTTTCGCCGAGCCGACATTGAAGCGTTCGAGCGAGTGGTGGAGAAAATCCGAGCAGGTGGGGGAGCGGTCTATTCGCTGATCACGAATTTTCGTAGCGACGAGGCGGTGCTCGATGTCGTCAACAATGTCTTTGATCGACTCTTTCAATCGATAGAACATGTTCAGCCGGCCAATGAGCGTCTGGTAGCCAGGCCTCAGCGGAAGCCGGAGGTGTCAGTCTCAGGGGTACAACTTCGCCTCGTGACAGCAGGAGAGGTCGACGAGGAGTTCGATGTGCAGGCTGCAACCAGGGCAGAGGCCGACGCGCTGGCGCGCTGGCTGAAGGAGACGCTTCTTCCAGGGACGACGGTCCTGGACCGCGATCGCCGCGAAGGCCTGCTCCAACCGGGCCACATTGCCCTCATCTTTAGAAAGTTGACCCACGCGCAGATCTATCTGGATGCCCTTCGCCGTTATGACATCGCCTACGTCACGGACGGGGAAAAGCATTTTTATCGTCGGCAGGAAATTATCGACATGGTCAACCTTCTCCGGGTCATCGACAACCCGTACGACACGATTGCGCTGGTCGGAGTCTTGCGCTCGCCCCTCGGCGGCATGATGGACCGGGATCTCTTGGCCCTCCAACAGATTGAGGGGTTGGACTACCAACAGGGGGAGCGCCTGGCTTCCTGGAGCCATCCACAAGCAGAAATAGTAAGGCGGCTCTATGTACGATTGGCCGAGCTGCATCAGCGTGTTCCCTTGCGGGCTGTGCCTGATGCCATCGACCTGATTTTTGAACGATTACCTCTGTTGGAGTTGGCCGCTGCATCGCTCCATGGCGAGCAAGCGGTGGCCAATCTGCGAAAGATTAGGGAGATGGCCGAAGCACTGGCTGACCGCCCCCATCTGACCTTGACCGGATTCGTCGACCTGATGATGAACAGAGTATCTGAGCAGCCGGATGAGGCTGAAAGTGCCTTGGCGGAAGAATCGTTGGACGCGATCCGGGTGCTCACCATCCATAAGGCCAAGGGGTTGGAGTTTCCTGTCGTCATTCTTCCTAGTCTGCACCAGGGGGCAAAGAGTCCTCGCAAAGGGCCGTCCGTTCATTATGATTGGTCGAGCCGCTGTTATGGCCTGCGAATGGGCGGCCGTTCCAATCTGGGCTCCTTGCTCGTGGAGATGAAGCTGGCAGTGCGTGAAGAAGCCGAGCAGCGACGGCTCCTCTATGTCGGCATGACACGAGCGCGCGATCTGCTGGTCCTCTCAGGCGGGCTGACGACGAAGCCAGGGCATGATACCGTTCTCTCATTGCTGGGAGAAGCGATTGAAGCCGAGGGAAGTCCTTCGAGCGCTGAACAGATCTGCATTGGAACAAGTCGCCTCACGCGCGTCATCACACCGGTCACGGTGGTACCCAGACGGCGCAGACAGGAGATCCATTCTCCCATGGCCACTAGACCGGCCCTTGAGCCCATCCTCATTCGCCGCCAGGCACGGCACGTTGAGTGGGAGAAGCGACGTTCGACGCCGCGACGACTGATTCCTTCGAGCCTCACAGGAGGCAGGGCTGAGGCCGTTTCCCCGCGTCCTGCCGCGAGGCGTGACGCCGATCTGAGTCGACTGGTGGGAGTCTGTGCCCATGCGGTGCTCGAACAGTGGGACTTCACCAGGCCTCCTGCGGAGATCTGCTCCGTTATCGAGCAGTCCTGTCGCCGGTTTGTCGCACGGGACCATCCTCAATCGATGGCCGACGTCACGGAGGATCTCACCTCGCTCTTTACTCGGTTCCTTTCTTCCGAGCCCTATACAAGGCTGCAACGTGTGACAGTGCTCGGGCGAGAAGTCCCGTTCGTCATGCCCTCGAGCGAGGGGCAGATGATGGAGGGAGTCATTGACCTGATGTACCGACTTGACGGTGGGATCTGGATTGCGGACTACAAGACGGACGATGTGGCGGTTGAGGACCTACCGGCCATTGCAGATCGCTACCGATCCCAAGCGGAGATGTATTCACGAGCCGCCGCGAGTGCGTTAGGATTGTCGTCGCTCTCGTTTCAGTTTGTCTTTTTACGGCCAGGTATGACCATCGATGTCTAGCAGGATGCTGAAAAAGTCCGCCAGCGGCGTTCTCGCGTCACTCAGAGGCTCAACGTACCGAAGCGTACGACTCGCCTCTTCGCTCGCTGCGGCCTTGCTGGACGGCCTTTTTGAGCATCCTGAGGCGATTGTGACATCAGCGCCGTAGAGATGATTCTTTCGGCATTTTGGGTATTAAGCGAGTTTTTCCGCAGCCTGCTAGCCCGCTCCGGACATACGTTTCTTAGCCGCCGCGAATGTAAGAGCCCTGTGCTTCCATCAGGAGTACGGCGCCTCTGCTGAGAACCTCGGATCTCTAGCCCGCATGATTCATGACGGTTCGTGGCCCTTCGACAAAGCTCAGGGTCCCGAGCACAGTCGAGGGACGAAATCGCCAGGAAAACGCGTTCCTCGTGAAGCGCAGCAGAGAGTGAAGCGTCCCTCGACAGGCTCGGGACGCCCTGAGCCCGTCGAAGGGCGTATCTCGTGAAGTGTGAAGCGCTGGAAGCAGGTGCGAAACATGAAGCGCCAGGCTCCGGAACGAAATACGCTTCACGAACGACGTTTCACGCACCGAAGACGCTTCACGCCCAAGAGCAGCGAATCCGCGATTGCAGCAGAAGCGCTCATGAATCATGCGGGCTAGCCGGCCTGTGATCGACTGATCGACCCCGACCAGCCACGCACGCGTTGCCCGATATTCCTCTCGCAGGATGCTGAACAAGTCGCTCTTCTCACTCGCCCAACCCCGGCGCGCCAAGACGCGCCATTTCCCATGCATCGTTCTCGCGTCGCTCAGGGGCTCAACGAAAGCTTTCCGGAATTCGGAAGTACTGGAGGGGCTTTTCCGTTCGCCAAGATCTATGACAAGGGCGAAGGGCCCCGCGAAGTGCGGTCCGTACCTCCTCGTCTCTTCGCTCGCTCGGCCTTGCCTGCGGAACGGCGCGTCCTTGGGTAACAAGCCTGTCTTGGCAGACGCAGGGCGGGAGGGTGAACTAGCCGCCAGGGTTGGGCGGGCGAGACGTCTGGCCTGTTTGAGCATCCTGCGAGTTGTTCATGTGTCAACGCCACGCGTAAGAACACAGCAGTGGGTAAGATGGAGGGCGGACCGCGAGGAACTGGGTGTGCCGACGAAGGTGAACGACCGGAGAAGGCAGCTCGCAGGATGAACCCAGTACGGGATATCGATGAAAGGTATGCAGGGATGCCGGTGCCAGAGAAGGGAATGGTTCCCACCGCCGGCTAGCGGATTATCGTTTCACGCTGCGAGTGAGCGTGATGCCGAGCCTACTCACTGCGTGGCTGTGGGAGGGGAAGTGGAACCGTCGGACATGTGGCCGTCGCGTCTTGACAGGCTTCGTCGAGGACTCGGAGAGACTCATTCAGGAGGTCTGTGGCACAGCTGAGCGTGACGTGAATTTGTTGGAGCGCCTCCTCCCAGCGACCTTCCTGATGGAGGGTTTGAAAACGGCGATGTTGTTCGTCCATGATCGCGTGCTTCGCATCCAGCATGAGATGATCGACGGCTGTCACAGTGGCCTCCATTTCGTGAGGTGGAGGCAGAAACGTAACAGGCTTTGTACCGTGGCGGCAATGATACGAATGGGTGGGGAGCTGGTGAAGCAATCCCTCCGCCGGTCCAGAGTTTACACCGTATTAACGAGCCATTCACAGGATTGGAACCTGTCCCAGTTAGGCTAGGACCATGACACAGACCACCATGGAACAGCCTCTCTGGAATGGGTGGCCCAAGCGATTCAGCGTCAGGCTCGCGGCCTATGACATCACACGCGCCTGGGAAGCGGGGACCAGGTTCATCTTGAGCCTGCTGATCCTGACGATCCTGATCGGTTTGGCAGGCGGCGTCGTCAAAACGTTTCTCGATTTGCGGCTTCTCCTGTCTGCCGATGTCGAAGTGGCCCTTCGCCAAATCGTGGTCGACGTCTTGACATTGTTGGCCGTCGTCGAAGTCTTGAAGACCACCCTCGCCTACTGCTCGGATGGGCGCGTCCGGGTCACCTTTATCATCGACACCGTTCTTGTCGTCATGCTGACGGAGGTCATCTCGCGATGGTTCACGGGCGGGGAGTGGCATCAATTCGCGATACTGGGAGGCATCCTCCTCACGCTGGGTCTGATGCGCATCGTGGCCGTCCGATATAGCCCGGCAAGGACGATTTCCACGCAACAGACCGATCAACAGCAGTTCTCCTTTCCATAATCTCACAGCAGGAGGGACCGATGTCTATCAGCCTCTGTCCGGAATCACCTCCGGTCGTTCATCCTGTGCAACCTGAGGGCCATGATCCCGATGCCCTTGCGGCGACCATTCTCGATCATCTCACTGAACAGACCGTCATCAGTCTGGATTCGCTCATCTGCCTCATGCCGCACTACACGTGGAACCAAATCTTTCTCACCGTCGATCGACTCGCCCGATGCCACAAGATCGTCCTTCGCCGGCATCGATTCGACTACATGCTGTTCTCGATCGACTTTGTGGCCTAACCGCACCGATCAGTCTGCCTGCGTTACCGGAAGGTGAAGGCTGAGGCCGATGCTGAGATGATGGTCGTCAGGTTTTGGCTCAACCGTGACTTCAGTCTCAGCCTGTCTCAGAAGCATCAACCTGAGGATCAGAGGGGATTAACTTGTTGCGAGGTCGATTTTGGTGGAGCCCGGTGGAATGGTGTGGCGAATAATCTTGCCTTCGACGAGATAGACGACCAACTCAGCGATGTTGGTGGCATGATCGGCTATCCGTTCGAGGTATTTGGCAATGAAGCTCAAGCGAATGGCGCGTGTAATCGTGCGAGCGTCTTCGAGCATGAATGACAGCAGCTCGCGGAAGACTTGTTCCATCAGATCGTCGACGTAGTCGTCGTCTGCGAGCACTTTACGCGCGAGGAGGGCATCGTCCTTGACGAAGGCATCGATACTTTCTTTGACCATCGTCCCCGCCATTTTCCCCATCAGCGGAATATCGATGTAGGGTTTGAGCTGCGGCTCTTCGTTCAACTCGATCACCCGTTCGGAGACATTCTCCGCCAGGTCGCTGATCCGCTCAAGCTCGGTGGCGATTTTCATCGCCGTCGTCACGAGCCGCAAGTCTCGCGCGGCCGGCTGATGGAGGGCCAGCAATCGGATACTTTCTTCGTCGATCTCCACATCCAAGGCATTGACCTCGTGGTCTCGTTCGATGACCAGGGCTGCCAAAGCCGAGTCGCGGGTGACCAGCGCAGTGAGGGCCTTGTCGATCTGATCTTCTGCCAGACCGGCCATGCGCAACAAGTGGGTTTTCAAGTCGGCGAGCTCTTCGTCAAAGTGGCGCTGTGGCATACTGATTACCCAAATCGTCCAGTGATGTAGTCGTCCGTCTGCTTCTTGGACGGCGTGGTAAATATCTGCTTCGTCAGGCCGAACTCCACGATTTCGCCAAGGTACATGAAGGCCGTCCAATCGGACACCCGCGCAGCCTGCTGCATATTGTGGGTCACAATAACAACCGTCAAGTCTTTCTTCAAGGAAAAGAGCAGTTCTTCGATTTTGGCGGTGGCGACGGGATCCAGCGCCGAGCAGGGTTCGTCCATCAACAAGACATCCGGTTTGACCGCGAGGGCGCGGGCGATACAGAGCCGTTGTTGCTGCCCTCCGGAGAGACCAAAGGCGCTGGTTTGGAGCCGGTCTTTGACTTCTTCCCACAGCCCTGCGCCCTTGAGCCCTTCTTCGACGATCTGATCCAACTGGCCGCGGTTTTTGATGCCGTGAAGACGCGGCCCATAGGCCACGTTCTCGTAGATCGATTTCGGGAAGGGGTTCGATTTCTGAAAAACCATCCCGACGCGTTTTCTGAGGTCGCTGATATCCACATCGGGACCATTGATATCGATGCCGTCAAGCAGCATCGCGCCATTGAGTCGAGCGCCTTCAACCAAGTCGTTGAGCCGATTGAGGCATCTCAGCAGGGTCGACTTTCCGCAGCCTGAAGGTCCAATGAAGGCCGTGACCTGGTTTTTGGCGATCTCGATATTGATGTTGAAGAGAGCCTGCCGGTCTCCGTAAAAAAAGTCGACCTGACTCAGCGTCAGTTTCACGGCGTGAACCTTGGGGTCTTTATCGGGAGTGTGGAGAGGGCCGTGTTGCACGTGAAGCCTTTGTGGGTTGAGCCCTTGCGATTGGGGCGGCGCTTGTATCGACGGTGGAGAAGGGTGCATGACGGTTCTTATAATACCGATCCCGCATATTTTTTGCGCAGATGGTTACGCAAGACGATCGCCGTCAAATTGAGCAAGACGACGACGACGATCAATACCAACGTCGTGATGTAGACCATCGGCTTCGCAGCTTCCACATTGGGGGACTGGAAACCGACGTCATAAATATGAAATCCCAGGTGCATGAATTTTCGATCGAAGTGGAAAAACGGCCAGGAACCGTCTACGGGGAGCGCCGGCGCAAGTTTCACGACTCCTGTCAGCATGAGCGGCGCCACTTCTCCAGCCGCTCGGGCCATCGCCAAAATCAATCCGGTCAGAATGCCCGGTAGGGCAGAGGGTATCACGACTTTGAGCATCGTTTCCAACTTGGTTGCGCCAAGCGCCAACGAGCCTTCACGAAACTCTCTGGGCACGGCAGCCAACCCTTCTTCTGTGGACACAATGACGACCGGTACCGTGAGGAGTGCCAGGGTGAGGGATGCCCAGAGAATACCGCCGGTGCCGAACGTCGGCGTCGGAAGTCGTTCGGCAAAGAAGAGGCTGTCGAGCGTTCCGCCGACGGCGTAGATGAAAAAGCCTAACCCAAACACACCGAACACGATTGAGGGTACGCCTGCGAGATTGTTGACGGCAATGCGCACCAGCCGAACCAGAATGCCTTGTCTGGCATATTCTCTCAGATAGAGCGCGGCCAGCACGCCGAAGGGCACGACGATGAGGCTCATGATGATGACCATCATGACGGTGCCGAAAATAGCCGGGAAAATACCGCCTTCTGTGTTGGCCTCTCGAGGCTCGTCGCTGAGAACAGACCACACGTTCGTGAGATAGACCCAGCTCTTGCGCATCAGTCCCATCTCGTTCGGACGTAACGCGCGAATGATCTGCCCGACCGGGATCTGTTTTTCTCGTCCATTGGCGTCGACCATCAGGACAGAGTATTCATTGAATTGCTCGCGCAGCCTGTCCAATTCCTGAGTCTTTTCCTGGTAACGGGATTCGGCGTCCGCAACCTGGGCCTTGAGGCTTTCGATGTCCCCTCGCGTCTTCCCATCCGGGGAGGACCGCATCTGTAGCGTACGGATCTTCACGCGCGCCTGCTCGATGACTGTGTTGAGTGAGCCGATCTCGACTCTCTCGATCCGGGAGATCTGTAGATGAAGATCATTGGTGAGGTCGATCAGTGGGGCCAGGGCCATCCACCCAGCTTCATTTCCTTCTGCCAGGAGCGCCTCTCCTTTGTACAAGGCTTTGATCCTGGCATACATGTTGCCCCATTCGCGGCGTTCCAAGAGGACAACGTCAGGCGGATACATCTCCGACACAATTTGATCGTCGTTGACCCATTTGAAATCGAGTCCATAGATGTCACGGTTCCCGATCTTGACCCGAAGGCGGCCCTTCCCTTCGGGGCGGTCCGGCGTGACCGAGCGAGGGATGACTTCGCGTCCAGCCAGTTGTCCCATCACATGTTGGGTATCTTTCAAGGTGAGATCGACGATGTTCGAGGTCCAAAAGTACCCCGAGCCGTTGATGACGATCAGCAGCAACAGCCCGAAGACCATGAGTAGGGAGACGGAGACCCCGGCGGCGCATCCCCAGATGAAGACGTTGCCGGAGGCGAGGAATTGTTTGAACGGGGAGCGCATTAGTATTGACTGTATTTCGTACGCAACCGTTGTCGGATAATTTCCGCCACCGTATTGATCACAAATGTGAAAACAAATAAGAGCACGGCCGCCAAAAATAGGATGCGATAGAGTGTGCCTCCATAAGGGGCCTCTGGAATTTCCACCGCGATATTGGCCGATAATGTGCGAAAGCCGTTGAACAGGCTCCAATCCATGATGGGGGTGTTTCCCGTGGCCATCAGGACGATCATGGTTTCCCCTATGGCCCGGCCAAAACCGATCATCAATGCGGAGAAGATTCCTGGGCTTGCCGAGATGAGCACGAGCTTGACCAAGGTTTGCCAGCGGGTGGCTCCCAGCGCAAGCGACCCGGCGATCAAATGCCGTGGGACGTTGGAGAGGGCTTCCTCAGAAATACTGAAGATGATCGGCACGATGGCAAATCCCATCGCAAACCCTACCACCAGGGCATTCCGTTGGTCGTACCTCAGTCCCCAATGGACGGCGAACCAGCTTTTATAATCAGATGCGAACAGGAACGACTCGATCGGCTGATTCAAGCCGAGACAGATCCACACTGCGCCGATGATGACCGGAATCAGGACGAACGATTCCATCCCAGGGCGAAGGCGCCTCAGAATTGCGGTGGGGAGATATTGCCACAGAATCGCCGTGATCGTGACGCTCACCGGTACGACCACCAGCATGGCGATCATCGCTGGGAAAATTCGTTCGAGCAGAGGCGCCAGCCACAAGCCGGCCAAGAATCCCAGAATCACGGTCGGGAGCGCCGCCATGATCTCGATCGTCGGTTTGATCTTCGCTCGAAGGTCCGGGTGCATGAACATCGAGGTATAGATCGCGCCGAGCAATGCCAGCGGCACGGCGACTAGCATGGCGTACAGGGTTCCTTTCAACGTCCCGAAGATCAGCGGGAGGAGGCCGAATTTCGCTTCAAAGTCGTCGGCGCCACTGGAGGACTGCCACACATGTCCAGGCGCTTCGTAGCCTTCATACCAGACTGGCTTGAGCAGGGTGGCCAGTGTCGTCTCCGGATGGGGGTTGTGAATGGTATAGGTGAGCAATTCTCCCTGCTCGGTGAGAGCCACGGCTCCATCGGCTTTGGGGGAAAAGGTCACGGTCTTGATCGCATGCCGGTTCCCCGTGATTTTCATCACAGTTTGCGAGGACGTGGAGTAATGGACAAACAGATTGCCCTCTGTATCGCCGGTGATGAACCCTTTATCGCGAAGCGAGGGAGAGATCACGGTGACGGGAGACGGATGTGGGTCGAACCGATGAATCTGGCGAATACGACTGACCGGACTTTCTTGCGCTTCTCGTACCGGCATCCAGACTGAGACGTCACCGGTGCTGCTGCCGATGGCCAGCGAACGATCTCCGATCAAGTAGGACAGGGCTGTGACCGACGAGCCGGGCGGAGTCACAGCGATGGTTTCGATCAGACTCGGCTGGGTACCCTCCCGCACATTATAGTAGTAGAGGTTCCCTTCCGCCGTTCCGACCGACAGGGTTTCACCGCGGCTGTCGAAGATGAGGGCCGTCACTGGCTCAGCGCCATGGCCGGTCAGTGCAACTGGAGGGGGCGTGAATGGTGTGGCGGCGTACCAGAGATGTCCTCGATCTGTCAGGGCAACGGCGAGCGTGCCTCGCTCTGTCGGCTGATAGGCCAATCGGACTATCTGCTCTTTGTGGGGAGTCAATTGTACTGGAGCATCGAGGGTGAGGGTCGGAACGATCCGGCGAGCCCCCTCTTCGAACGAGGCGGTGAACTCGATCGTCAGAGGAATGAGACGGCCATCGTCCGTGCCGAAGGCAAATCGATGGCCGGTTCCTACGGCTCGAGCGATGGCGGTGATGCGGACCTGGGTTAACGCTGGAGGGAGACCGAGGGCGATAGGCGCGCCGGATTGCGCATTGAAGAAGCGGACTTGGCTTTCGGATCCTGCGGTGAGTTGATAGATAATCTCTTGATATTCATCCATGCCGACCAGGCTGGATTGCGGGAGCGCGCTTGGTGGAGGAGCGCCGGTCACCTGACTGGTTTGGGTCCCTTGTGGAGGGAAAAACAGGGGAGCAACTTCTTTCACCAAGAAAATAAAGATACCGATAATGCTCAAGATCACGGCGATTCCGCCCATGGTAATGACGACTTGAGCCAGCCGGTCGAAAATGCGACGCCACTTCATATTGACTGAGTGCCGTGAGATCGTCGGCAGGGGCCTATGGCCATAGGCCCCTGCCGCGTGGGAGGGGGCGAGAGGGGGGGCATCATCGTTAGCCCGCATCATTCATGAACCCTTCTGTTGCAATCGCCGATTCGCTGCTACGGCGAGCCC
>Ga0163146_10000263_pt1 | contig 73745 bp, 57 predicted proteins | sample OliLakLV19MP7G1_FD_148648 | JGI IMG/M metagenome (GOLD analysis project Ga0163146, IMG submission 148648) | Freshwater microbial mat bacterial communities from Lake Vanda, McMurdo Dry Valleys, Antarctica - Oligotrophic Lake LV.19.MP7.G1 | ecosystem: Environmental > Aquatic > Freshwater > Lake >... | reverse complement strand
ACTTGACTCGCGCGGCCGTTCATCGAGCCACAGTGAGCCCCAGTGGCCACACACATTCGAGTGCATCATCCATGCAGCCCACGCGAACGTGCGTGTCGTGCATGACCCTCCCCGAAAGGTCGATTCTTTTCTGGCGAGGGCGTTCCAAAGGGTGTGCCCACTGTCCCGACTTCGCTGCGCGCCTGCCTGATCTCAACGGCGACGGCAACGTAGGCGGCGCGGATCTCGCAATACTTCTCGGCGCCTTTGGGCGGAGCGGGGTCAAGCGATCTCGACAGCGATGGCACCACCGACGGCGCCGATCTGGCGATCTTGCTTGGCGTCTGGGGCGGCTGTCGGTAAGTCGATCGATACGACAGGCGTCTCTTAGGGCACCATGAATCTGTTCGGTATCAAGAGCGCCCCTGGTTTCGACCGGCGGCGCTTTCGCTGGGGCGGAGTCGCATGACGACGCCCGCAGTGCGACCACTCGACCCCAGCTACCACGGCGCGTGTTCTGCCCCAGCGCGCTGTCGCGCCAGATTCTCGATGACATCCGCGATAAAGCGCGCACCACCGAATCCGGATCGTCGACCACGTCCTCAAAAGGCACGACGCGCACGCGATCCGCAATGTCGTATGCGATCCGCACCGGCGCGACGACTGTCACGCGCTCCAGCGAGAGGTCCTGCATCGCAATTCCAATCGACTTCGTCATGCGCGGCGCGTCGGCATGTTTCACTTCAACCCCAAAACGTTTTGTTCCGTGCATGAGGAGAAGATCGAGCTCTGCGCCATTCTGCGTCGACCACCAATACGCTTCGCGATGTGGTGTTCGGGTCAAGATCTCCTCGATGACGAGTCCTTCCCATGACGCGCCAAGTCGCGGATGGAGCAGCAGATCGTCGCGCGAGCCGATCCCGAGCAGAGGGTGCAGCACGCCGGTGTCGCGGAAGTAAAGCCTGGGTGACTTGACTTGGCGCTTCCCGATGTTTTCAAACCACGGTCGAAGCTGGCGCACATGAAAGAGGTCCGTCATCAGGTTGACGTAGCGACGCACTGTCTCACGGCTGATCCTGAGTGCTGACCCCATCGCCGACAGGTCTGCCGTCTGACCGTGGTAGTGGACGAGCATCGTGACGAGTCGCCGCCGCCCGGCCCACGGCATTCGGAGGCCGTACTCACTGAGATCGCGCTCGATGATCGAGCGGAGAAAATCGTTGAGCCGTTCGAACGCCGCGGTATCGTCGGTGGCGAGATAGCTGCGCGGAAAGCCACCTAACAACCAGCGCGTGTAGACAGCGCTCGGCGAATCAGTGTTTGGCGCGCGACGGATCTCATCGACCGTGAACGGCGTCATTTCAATCACGCGCACGCGGCCAGCGAGCGACTCCGATGATTGCTGAAGTAGCGCCGGACTCGCGCTGACCAGCACTAGGATGCGCCGAGTGATCGGACGCTCGTCGGCGAGCACCCGCAGGATCGGAAAGAGCTCGGGTCGACGCCGCACCTCATCAATGACGATCGTTCCGTGCAGCGCTTCGAGTGCAGTGAGTGGCTCGTCGAGTCGAGCCAGTGAACGGGGCGACTCAAGGTCGAAGTAGTTAGCAGATTGCGGATCAACGATCGAACGGGCAAGCGTCTTCTTCCCGCACTGGCGAGGACCGACGAGGGCGACGACGGGGACCTCGCGCAGTCGCGCGTCGACCTCTGTAGCGAAGGCGGTTCGGATCAGAACGCAGGCAGTTTCGCCATGCAATTCTGATGTATGGCAGCCACATTACATGGATGCGATTCTCGGACGTTTGATTTGGATTGGCTGGGCGGGCAAACGAAGCATCGTTGCACCCTCTCGAACTCGGCCATTCTGCTCGTCTTCGCTTTCCAAAGCACTTTCACCTCCGGCTGCTCTCGGTCAGGCATCTGCGAGCATCGTCCCGCCCACCGCCGCGCGTTGCGCCTCGCGCAGCTTCCGCTCGAGCGCTCCCGCTTCGCCGCGTCGATCCATCGCCGCCCACGCCTGATCCATTACCTCGATCAAGCTGATTCCGTCCGCTGGACGCGCCAACCCCACTTCGTCGGCTTCGCCGGTTCTGCGTACGAAACCGCCGTCTTCAAACCGGTCGATGAGGAGCGTCGCCACTGCTGTCGGCAAGCGGGCGGCGGACGCGACTTCAGCCAGCGTCGATGTTGAGCCGGACTCGAACTTCGTCGCGATGGCGCGGAGGGCGCGCAGCGAGGATTCAGCGTCTGGCTCGGCTGGTCCGCGCGCTCCGAGATCGCGCCCTCGAAAGGCCTGCAACAGCGCCGCGACTTCCGCGCCAAACAGAATGACGAGCCACATCAAATACACCCAGAACATAAAGAGTGGAATGAGCCCGAGCGAACCATACAGCGCGCTGACACCGAACGCCTTCGAAACGTAGAGGCCGAACGTGCTCTTGCCGATCTGAAGTAAGACCGCACCAACGAGTGCGCCGATCATCGACGGTCGCCACGCGACGCGCACCGTCGGAATGGTCATGTAGGCACTCAAGAGCAGAAGCCACAGGAAGGTGATCGACGCGAGGATATTCGCGAGGGCTGCAATCCACGCCCAGTCGCGCAGCCAGTGTTCGAGTGCCGCAGCCCGCGCGAGCGCGATTGGCGCGAGGCCCAGCAGCAGTGGCCCGACCGTGAGAACAAACCAGTACACGAGAATGCGCCGCACCCATGAACGCCCCTGCTGGCAGCGATAAATAACGTTGAACGCTTCTTCAATCGTCACCAAGACCCAGATCGCCGACAGAGCGACGAGTGCGAAGCCCGTCCATCCGAGTGCCGTAATGTTGAGCGTGTTTGCGTAACCGATGAGTTGCATGAGCCACTGATCGAGTCCGATCTTCGCGGCAGGGCCACCGTCAGCGGCGGGCACTGCGAACTGAACGCTGCCAAGTCCGACCGATTCAAGTACTCCCTCCGTCTTGACCAAGAACTCGTCACCGAGCGCCGCCTTCGCGATGAGCGTGACGACGACCAAAACCGGCAAGAGCCCGAACAGCGTGCGAAACGCGAGCGCCGCCGCGATCTGCGGCGCTCGATCTTCGCGCAGATGACGAAGGCAAAAAGTGGCGATATCGGCCGCCGATCCCACCGAGACACGGCCGAGGCGCACATTGCGCAATGGCGCGAGCAGCTCCATCAACCATGCATCTGCCCCGTGCTGACGTCGCGCATTGCGGGCGAATCGCCGAGCGTCGGTATCGACGCGTTTAGCGGTTGACTGCGGGCTCACGGGCTTGGCTGGCATCGAGGAAGAGTCCATGGAGCGTTGACATCGCGGGCTTATTGGCATTCGGGCGGCCGGTGCTCATCGTCGCGCCAGCCCGTCTCACTGTCGACCAATGATCGCAGCCAGTGCCAAAATCAAGGAGCGCTGAGAACGAAAACACGCCTCCGATCGGCGGTGCTTCGTCGAAGTGGTATTCGTTGGTTCCGGAAGCGCCTTGTGCAATGTCACCGGAAGCGACATATCGATCGTCGCCATCCATATCGATGAGGAATCCGAGCGCCTGCTGTGCCGCGCTTCCCTGTGACAGGCCGTCCGCTTGGTACGAGTCGCTGCCAGCGCCGTCATAGAGCACGGCAATTGACTGGTCCCACGCAGCGCCCTGGCTCGCGGCAGTCATACCGACGTAGGTGTCGTCGCCCGCGTCGTCGATGAGCGCGCCCGCCGCTTGATGAGCGGCGAACCCCTGACCATAACGATTGCCCCAATATCGATCATTGCCCGACTTGTCGACAAGCACGCCAAGCCCAAAGAAGTATCCGCCGCCTTGAGCGAACTCGCCCGCTTCGTAGCGGTCGTTGCCATTGAGATCGGTCAGTAATCCAACGCCACCCGCGGCGAATCGGCGCATGCCGATACCCATCCCTTGGCTGAAGCTCGCGGACACTCCCGGCGTGTCGTAGACGCTCGCCCGCGCGCCTTGCGCGTCGTAGCGGTCGTCCCCGGCAATGTCGACGATCGCACCGAAGCCGCGTGGCCCGCCGCAACCCTGAGAAAGATAGTCGCTGCGAAACTCGTCATTGCCGTTGACGTCGACGATGGCACCGACGCCCCAACATGCGGCGCCGAGCGACCACTCGCTGCCGACGTAGCTGTCGTTACCGCCGCGATCGATGACGACTCCCACGCCAAATACGCCGACGCCTGCGTTGAGCGCCTGACCCACGTAGGCATCGTTGCCCGCAAGGTCGAGCACGAAGAAGAGGCCGCATACACCCGCGCCGATGCCTTGCTCCGCTCCACCTTCATAGCGATCGTCACCACTGAGATCGATGATGCCGCGCATGCCAACCGCGAGTCCGCTCATGGTGTAGGTGTCGTCGCCGCCGACATCAAGGACTGCCGCGATCTTCGTCATGTCATAACGATTCGGACCGGGGCCGCCGACGACGGCCCAACCGACGTCGGGAATGAACTCGGTCGTTAGCACGTCGCCCTCGACGAGGCCTTTCAACTCATCTCGCAACGGCTCGCGCTCAGTCGCGCCGATGTTCGTCGCAACATTGATATCTGCTTCGAGGAACGCGATTGCCGCGACGAGTGCGTCCATGTCGATTGCGGCACCGCGGCGAATGACTTTCAACGTCGTTGCGGCGTTTGGTCCTTCGACGAGAAGCGACGTGCGCATCGCACGCACACTGCGAATGGCGTCACGCGCGAACGCTTCGTTGGCGTAGGTGTCGCCGAGTGCTTCGATCATCTTGAGTCGCGCTTCGTTGAGAAAAAAGTCAAGCGCGAAGATACCGCCCTGTGGGTCACTAACCGGAACACTGCCTTGTCCGTCGAAGGGGACAAGCGTGGCGTCTAGATTCTCGGCTGCGAGCGTGGCGACGGCGCGCGCCGGGCGCGATACCGCGAGCGCTGTTGGCGCGGCGACGGCTCGTGCAAGCTCGGGCAGCGCGAGCGGATGTTCAAGCGCCGCGCTCACGCGGCTGAGGCGCCGAGCATCAGTCTGCGCGGCGCTGACCGCTCGCTGCGCGGTGATGAGCTTCTCAAGCGGCTGACGAAGGTCGTGCTCTTTGAGTGCAGCGGCGAAGACGCCGTCGCCATCAGGCGCGAGGAGCGTCGGCACCGGAGGGGGAGCAATCGAGGAACCTAACAACTGCGCCTGCTTGAACGTGCCGCGCCACAATTCGGCATCCGACGCGGTGACATCGAGTTCAAGGACTTCGGCTTCGTGCTGGAGTGTTTCGGGGAACGAAGGCCCATGCGTGAGCGCGCGTCGATAGCGCAACTTCGCCGTCGCGCCAGGCGAGTGCTGAGCAAGCCACTGGTTGATCGCCGATGTGCTCGCGCCCTTTCCGTCAATCGAAACGAGGAGATCCGGACGCGCGAGCGTCGGCGACTCGATTCCGCGCCCGTCGAGCGGGCCGGGATCGATCCAACTCACGAGACATCCGACATTCGCGACGTCGCGAACGGTCAGGCCGAGATACGAAGTCGGCCGCGGATCTGCGATGAATGCGACGAGGACAAGGGTGAGGGCTGCGAGCACGGCTGCATCCTACGTTCGCGAGGCTCCGTCCCGGTTGGTGGGGTTTCTCTACAATCCTCGACCCATGCCCCGCTCCCGTCAGAAGCGAACGCACTCTTTCAGCCTTGATACCCGCGGACCGCGCCTGCAAAAGGTGCTGGCCGAGGCGGGTTACGGCTCGCGGCGGGCGTGTGAAGACCTGATTGAAGCGGGGGCGGTTACGGTCAACGGTGAGCAGGTCGACGCGCTCCCCGCGTGGGTCGATCCTGAAGAAGACAAAATCAAGGTCAACGGAAAGCCGCTGAAGCAGAAAGAACGCCATCTGTACGTGATGCTGTTCAAGCCGCGCGGCGTGGTGAGCACGAACAGCGATCCCGAGGGCCGAGTTCGCGCAATTGATCTGATCAAGCATCCCGCGCGGCCGCGGCTTTATCCCGTCGGACGACTCGATCTCGACTCAAGCGGTTTGCTTCTGCTGACCAACGACGGCGAACTCGCGAATCGCCTCACGCATCCGCGCTACGAAGTGCACAAGGGTTACGAAATCACAGTCGGCGGCACGCTGACCGACGATGAAATTGGCATCCTCGAAGCAGGCGTCTTCCTGCACGACAAAGATGAAGACGGTGGGCGCAAGAGCGACAGCAAGCTGACGATCATGAAGCGCGATCGCTCGCGCACGATGCTGTACATGGAACTGCGCGAAGGTCGGAACCGACAGATTCGCCGCATGATGCAGCGCGTCGGTCACCCGGTGAAGAAGCTGCGTCGCGTGCGCATGGGACCACTGCAACTCAAGGGTCTCGCCGTCGGCGAATGGCGAGAGCTCACGACGCGAGAGCTCTCAGCGCTTCGAAAAGCTGCCCGTCGTGGTGGCAAGGACTAAAGAACACATGCCTATCTACGAGTACGTTTCTGAATCGGACGGCGAAGTGTTAGAGCTGCTGCGCCCGATGCGCGATGCTGATCTGCCGGTAGAAGATCCGACCGGCGCGGGCCGCACCTTTGTGCGGCGACAATCGAGCTTCGGACTTCTGGGAGGCGCAATGACTGGAGCCGCCGGGATTCTTGGGTCCTCGACGCCGATGTCGTCGGGCGGCTGCTGCCCCTGCGGTAAGTCGCATGGTCAGTGCGGAGCGAGCAACTAAGTGCTGCTTCACGGAGTGGATTTTTCAGGCGCGGATTCAGGCGGCAGCGCGAAGATCCGAATCGTTGACCGCAACCTCCGCACGCCGAAAGACGCGATCGTTTCTCGCGGCCGTGCCGATCGAGGCACGCTGCTCAGGCTGATTCGCGAGAGCGTGCGTGACGAACGCGATCACGTATGGCGGATCGACGCGCCATTCGCGCTCGCCATCGAAACGCTCGACGCCGCCAGCGTGCCGCATGAGTGGTTATCGATGGCGCAATGGATGCACCAGTTTGGTTCGCCACGTGGGTGGCGCAACGAACTCCGCACTATTTCGCGGAAAGAACCGAAGCGAGTGTGTGACCGTTCCGAACACACGCCCATGGCACCGATGAACTTGCGGGTGTTCAAGCAAACCTGGACGTTGATCTCTGAAGTGCTACTTCCGCTCGCGGAAGAAGGTGTTCGCATCGAACCTGTCGCGAACGTCGAGGGACACGCGAAGGTCGTCGTGTGCGAGGGATGTCCTGCGTCGGTATTGCGGCGTTTCGACTGGCCGGATCGTGGCTACAAGGGTGGCGGCGAGCCACCGAAACTTGTTCGGGCGGAAATCGTCTCGAAGCTGAAGGCGATCGGTGTCGCGATCTCCGATGCTCTCACGAAGGACGCGGTCGAAGACGTGGAAGGCGATCTACTCGACGCGATGCTACTCGTCGCGCCGCCAGCGATGACGGTCGTGCCGCGCGAAGCGCTGGTCGAAGCGTGGGTGTATTAGTTTGAGCGCTCCGTAGCGGCCATTCGGCCGCAGTTCGAGCTTGAGCGCTCCGTAGCGGCCATTCGGCCGCACACTCGCTGTGCGCGCGGGGCGCAATGCGCAATGCGGGTTGCGCGGGGTGCCCAGCGCGGCGGATCACCACCTGTAATGATCGCGCAGCCACTTGATCTGGCCGCAGTGATGCCGCGCGTGCCACGAATACATCGCTGCCGCCTGCCAGAGCGTGAGCGTGCTATCACGCTGCGGATGGAAGAAATCACGATCGAACTCTTCGGGTTTCATGGCGCGCATCACCATGTCCCAGCGGGCGTGGAGTCCGTCGAGGATCGAGAGCGACAACGCGAGGTCAGCGGTTCGAGCGTCGATCATTTCTGACCACATCGTCTCGTTGTACGGCGCGATGCGCGGCGTCGGTTCGGTGAGCGCGAGCTTCCATCGCGTGTAGATGTTGAGGTTCGAGTCGGTCAGATGATGGATGATCTGCCGCACGGTCCAGTTCTTGTACTTCGTCTCGAGCTGCACCGGAGTCAGGCCGTTCAGTACGGCGCGAACCATGGACGGTGTCGAGGCCAATACTGCGGTCTGCTCGCGGACGGCGTTCATGTCGCGCGCGGGTGGAAGGACAAGTTCACCGACCGGATTCACGGGGGCGTCGTGCATGGACGGAGCGTACTACCGCAGGCGGCTGCGCTCCGACGGAACTAAGGCGAATGGCCCACTGGCCAATGCTCGGCGGTAGAAGACACGTCATGCCGTTCTCCGAACACGCGGGACGATCGGAATCGCAGACGGGTTCTCCGCGCCGATGCACTACGTCTGGCTTCCGCACTCGAACACGCCGAGATCAGGAAGATCGCAGTAGGGCCAATCCGTACAGATGGACCGCGTTCTCGCGTAGCACCGGCGGGCGAGTTGGCAGCGAGCAGGGAAAACGTACGCTCTCCCCGTGCAGCCACTCTTGCGACTGGGCATGGTTTCGACAGTCGACTCGGGCGATCCGCGGGCGATCTCCGGCCTGCCGTTCGCGGCGGCTCGAGCCTTGGAACGGCGCGGCGCGATCATTGTTCCGCTTCAGGCAGCAGATCCACCGAAGCAATCGACCCGGAAGTGGTCGCGCGTGCGATCACTGGCGAAGCGAGTCTTACCAAGCCGCTTGAGTGAATGGCCCGCGCACGTGCGATCGGCCAGAACCGGCTGCGTGTTCGGGCCGGCGATCGATGCAGCGGAACGTGTGTCGGCGCAACTCGCGGCTGCGCGTTCCGAAGCGCCCATCGACGCGTTGGTTGGCATTTGTGTCAGCGTTCCGCTCGCGTTTCTTGAGACTGACCTTCCGATGGTCTACGCCAGCGACGCGACGGCTCGCATCGTTTTGGGCACGTATCCGCGCTACGCGCGACGGCATCGCACGTATCGCGAGGAGTGTGAGGAGTGCGAACGGCGAGCGCTGCGGAGAGCATCATTTGTCGCGCTCGCTTCGGAAGCGGCAGCGCATAGCGCCGTGCGCGACTACGATGTCGATCCCGCGCGAGTGGACTTGGTCCCACTCGGCTGTCACATCGTTCCCGAACACGATGACGACAGCGTCATCATGCTGCCGACGCGTGACAACGTACGCCTCCTTATCGTGGCGAGCGATCCTGAACGCAAGCGGCTTGGGCTCGCGGTGAACGCGATCGCGGAGCTGCGCCGACGTGGGGTCGGTGCCGAGCTCTGGCACATCGGCGAGCCTCATCGCACACTTCGTCGCCCATTCGTGCGCTCACTTGGACCGCTCCGGCTCGGAGTAGAGGCCGATGCCGCGAAACATCGTGATGCGATTCGCAGTACGCACCTTTCGATCTTGCCGTCGATGGGTGAAGCGTTTGGCATCGCCCCCGCTGAGAGTGCGATGTTCGGTCGCCCAGCAGTTGTTAGTAATGCGGGCGGCCTCTCTACGGTCGTTCGCCATGATGAGACTGGTCTCGTCTTGCCCCTCAGCGCTCATGCTGATGCTTGGGCGGACGCGATCGAACGTCTGGTTGCAGAGCCCGAGCGCTACCGGCGCTACGCGGTCGCGGCGCGATCGCGGGCTTGGAACGAGTTCACTTGGGATCGTTGGGCGGAACGAATTGAGGGGCTCATTCGCCGCGCGATCGCCGAGCGGACCGCGGAAGAGCGAGACCGCGCGATCGCCTAGCCTCCCTCATGCTCGCGCGCCGTCGCACTTGCCACTCGTCGGCGAGCACCGCCCATCGTTCGTGGTCGCACCAGTCTCCGGCAATTTGCAGGTACTTTGGCGAGTAGCCCTCGCGGCGCATGCCGACCGACTCTGCGAGCCGTTTGGAACGAACGTTTTCGGGCCGAATGTTCGCTTCAACTCGGTGCAGCCTGAGGTCGAGGAAGGCGTGTTCGAGCAACAGACCTAACGCCTCGTGCATGTAGCCCTGGCCCTCGTACGGATCGCCGATCCACCAGCCTGCAAAGCCACCCTGCATCGCGCCGCGCACAATCTCGTTGAGGCTCGCGCCTCCGATGATCGCGCCGTCGGCGCGCAGGCAGACCAGCAATTTTCGGCTTCTTATTGAGCGCCGGTACGCGACGAGGCGCGCGAACCATCCCGCGTCACTTCGATCCACCCCCTTAGGCGGTCTCGGTTCCCACTGGCGCAGCCGCTTCGCCGAGCGCTTGCGCAAGGCGCAGCACTGGGCCTTGTCGGAAGCAGTCGGCAGCCGAAGAAAGACGCGATTACCGGTGCGGACGGCGTTCGCGAGCCCACGGATCGCGCTCACGTCGATGCTCCGGGTGTGCTGGAATCTCGACCCCGATCTCGCGGCGACCCGCGCGGGATGAATATGAACGCAACGACGAACGCACACGCGACGGCGACGCACGCGACCCAGTGTCCGGCAGCGGTGCCATCCATGAGTGCGCTGCGAGCCATAGCTCTGAGCGCTGGGTTGTCGGCGAGCCCTGCGATCGCGCTCGTGTCGCCGTGCGCGGCACGTTCAACGAGAGCGATCTCTGGTGCATTCACCGGGAGTCGCGAGCGCACGGACGCCTGCTGCGCCATCAACACCGCCGCGCCCGACACCGCAATTCCGAGCGACGCCGCGACCTGGCGCAGCGTGCCGAGCAGCCCCGACGCTTGACCTCGGCGCTCGGGGCCGACACGGGAGAGCGCGTCGGTGTTCGTCGGGCTCATCGTGAATCCGATGCCAGCGCCGAAAAGGAACATGCCGACGGCAACGGGTATGTACTGTCCGTGTGGGACAAGCAGTGCTTCACACGCGAGTCCGATCGTTGCGAGCGCAGTGCCGAGGAGCACTGGCGCGCGAGCGCCGCCTCGGTCGTACATGCGCCCGGCGACATGGACAACGATGAGCACGGGCAACAACATGGGCATCAGGGCAGCGCCAGCGCGCGACGGCGTGAGTTCAAGACCACCTTGAAAGTACTCACTCATGAAGATGACTTGTCCGGTCATCGCGAACTGCATGCAGAAGAGGACGAGGCCGTTCCCCAGAAACGGCCGGTCTTCAAAGAGTCGAACGGCGAGCAGTGGGCGCTCGCGTCGCCACTGGCTCACCGTGAACAGAACGACGAGCACGAATCCACCGATGAGGGGCCAAAGGATTGCGGGCGTTCGCCATCCCCACACACTGCCTTGTTGCAGCGCGAACACGAACGCAGGAAGGCCTGCGAGATAGAGCAGTGCCGCGCGCGGGTCGAACCCTTGTGTCGATCGCGGACCGTCGGTTGGTCTGGCTTTGGCGGTGAGAGCGAGCGCGAGAATCGCGACTGGAATATTGAGGAAGAAGCTAGCGCGCCACGACGCATATTCAGTCAGCACGCCGCCGATCAAGGGACCCAGCGCGAGAAACACCATTGGGATGCCGATGTAGACGCCCATCGCTTTGCCGCGCTCGCCCGGTGCAAAGCTTGAGATGACGATCGTTGAGCTCGACGGCTGCATGAGAGCCGCGCCAATGCCTTGGGCGACCCGCGCCGCGATGAGCGCGTTACCCGACTGCGCCATACCGCACGCAACGCTGGCAATCGCAAAGGTGATGACTCCCAGCACGAAGCAGCGCACGCGGCCGATTGAATCGGATAGCCGACCTCCAAGCGCGATGAGCGATGCGATCGCGAGGGTGTAGGCGTTCATCACCCACGTTGCGGTCTGCGGCCCTGAGTCGTCGAGCTGGAGATCGTTGCGTATCTGCGGCAGCGATACGCCGACGACCGTCACGTCGAGCAGAATCATCGCAAGTGAGCCCGTCATCGCGAAGAGGATGAGCCACCGCCGCGGCGAGCCAACCTCTTCCTCGTTCTGGATGTTGCCCGTCGCCATGGAGCGAGATGCTAACGGCCCACCGAGGCGAGCGGCATGCGTGGCCGATCGCCGTCGCGCGGTGCGTCTCTCTCGCGCGCTGCCTTCATCTCCCTACGATCCGCGTGGCTTCGACGCGCGAAACGACTGGCGCGGGGTGGAAGGCGGTGCAACGTCGCGAGCGGTTGGCTTGAGCCCACGATCTTGCGTCGCTTCACGGAAGATCTCGAACGTCGTCGTCTGAAGCCACGAGCGGACGGAGCCCTCCATGGCGACGAGCTTGTCGTGAAGCGCGCAGGGCTCGCCGACGCCGCAGACGCCGCCGCCGAATGGGCACATCGAACTGCGGTCTTGGCGTTCAAAGATCTCGTAGACATCTTGGAACGCGATTTGATCGGGACGTCGCGCCAAGGAGTATCCGCCGCCCGGGCCGGGGGAACCGCTCACAAGGCCCGCTTGCGAGAGCGCGGTCAGCAGTTTCGCCACCATCGCGCGCGGCAGGCCGCGCTGCTCCGCGATGTCGATCGCGGACAGGCGTGTCTTGCCGCCATCCCAGACTTCCGCGAGGCGACTCATTGCCGCGATCGCGCGCTCAGTTTGCTTGCCGTACATGGGGTCATCCCGGGGTAGGAAGGGGGATAGGAGAGAGGGTCGCGGAGGTCGGGAAGGTCCAGTTTCCGGCGAAAGCAGCAAATTGATCCGGGAAAGAACTGGACGACCAACGTAAACAAGGATATAAAGGTCGCAGTTTCCTGCAAGGTCTTTTGTAGGGAATTCCGTCATTTCACGTCAAGTAGAGGGCAGGCGCCATTCGGACGACGAAACAAAGAGCTTTAGATCGCGATATCGGTAAGGCGATCCGATCGTCTGGCGCTCGATTGATAGGAACCTGAGCATGACTGCGTTCGCGCACAACACCCCATCCGGAAACCCGGCCGGATTCCCGTCCGGAAGCGGGCCCCTCTTGGAGCGATTCTCCTACGACGACGACATCGTTCGGAAGTTTTTGTTGGCGACGATCCTTTGGGGCGTGGTCGGCATGCTCGTCGGAGTCTTGATCGCCCTCCAACTCGTCGACTCGTACTTTGATCTCAGTTGGCTTGGCTCGAAGTGGACCAGCTTCGGTCGGCTGCGACCGCTCCACACGAACGCGGTCATCTTCGCGTTCGCAGGCAACGCGATTTTCACGGCGGTCTACTACTCGTCGCAGCGGCTGCTAAAGACGCGCATGTTCAGCGATGTTCTGTCGCGCGTGCACTTCTGGGGGTGGCAGCTCATCATCGTCGCGGCGGCCGTAACGCTGCCGCTTGGTATGACGCAAGCGAAGGAGTACGCCGAACTCGAGTGGCCGATTGACATCGCAGTCGTGCTGGTCTGGGTCGTATTCGCGGTGAACTTCTTGGGCATGCTCGCGACGAGGCGCGAGCGGCACCTTTACGTCGCGATCTGGTTCTACATCGCGACAGTGATCGCGATCGCGGTGCTCTACATCTTCAACAACCTCGTCATGCCGGCGAGTTGGACGAAGAGCTACTCGATCTACGCGGGCGTCCAAGACGCATTCATGCAGTGGTGGTACGGCCACAACGCGGTTGCATTTTTCCTGACCACGCCGTTCCTCGGCATGATGTACTACTTCCTTCCGAAGGCAGCCGAGCGACCAGTGTTTTCGTACCGCCTGTCCATCGTTCACTTCTGGACGATTGTCTTCCTCTACATCTGGGCTGGCCCACATCACCTCCATTACACGGCGCTGCCTGAGTGGGCCTCAACGCTTGGCATGCTGTTCAGTCTCATGTTGTGGATGCCGTCGTGGGGCGGCATGCTCAATGGTCTCCTCACACTGCGCGGCGCGTGGCATCGTGTCGCTTCAGATCCCATCCTGAAGTTCTTCGTCGTCGCGATCACGTTTTACGGAATGTCGACGTTTGAAGGACCGCTGCTCTCGGTGAAGAGCGTGAATGCCCTCAGTCACTACACCGACTGGACAATTGCGCACGTCCACGCTGGTGCACTGGGTTGGGTTGGCTTCATGGTGTTCGGAATGATCTATTGGCTCACGCCGCGACTGTTCCAAACGCCGATCGCTCGGCAGTCGTGGGTTGGGCTCCACTTCTGGATCGGCACGATCGGGATCCTGCTCTACATCATCCCCATTTACGCAGCTGGACTAACACAAGGGTTGATGTGGAGGTCGTTCAATGCCCAAGGCGTGCTCGAGTATCCGCAGTTCATCGAAACCGTCACGGTCCTCATCCCGTTCTACTGGATCCGCGTCGTTGGAGGCAGTCTCTACTTGGCCGGAATGATCCTTTGCGGGATAAACATCCTGATGACGTGGAGCAAGCGTCCGTCGACGTACGACGTGCCTGTGTACGAAGCGCCAGCGCTCGCTCGCGGCTTCCGGGAAGCACCGATCCCCGGACCTCGACTCCCGGAGAACTCGGTTCCTCACTTTGTGCGGAAGATCGACGTCTTTGCCCAGCTCAGGTGGCACCGAAAGTGGGAAGGCATGCCGCTGGTGTTCACGGTGCTCGTGCTGCTGGCCGTGGTGATTGCATCGCTGTTCCAGATCATCCCGATCTTTGCGCGAAAGTCCGACATCGTCGCGATCGCAACTGTGACCCCGCTCACTCCGCTCGAAGTCGCGGGTCGCGACATCTACGTCGAGGAGGGCTGCGTCAACTGTCACTCGCAGATGATTCGTCCTCTGCGTGCTGAGACCGAGCGCTACGGCGAGTACAGCAAGGCCGGCGAGTTTGTGTACGACCATCCCTTCCTTTGGGGTTCGCGCCGCATCGGCCCGGACCTCGCGCGAGTGGGCAAGTCGCTTCCACAAGCGATTTGGCACGTACGGCACTTGAACCGGCCCACAGATACGACGCCCGGTTCCATCATGCCCCCGTTCCCGCATCTCCTCGATGAGACCCTTGATTTCAACGTGATCGGCAATTCGATGGACGCGCTACGAGCGGTCGGTGTGCCGTATCGCGACGAAGACGTAGCGAACGCGGCGGCAAGCGCTCGAGCACAGGCCGCGGTTCTCGCACAGCAGATTGATGCCGAGAAGGGGCCTGCCGGGACTGAGGACAAGCGGGTGATCGCTCTCATCGCATACCTGCTGCGGCTCGGTACTGATCTCGACAAGCCGTTGACGGTACCGACTGCAAGTCCAACGTTGCCACCGGTCGTCACAGGAGGCTCGCAATGAGCGCCGCCTATCTTCTCGCTGAAACATCGTTCGGTGCGATTGCCTCGCTCCTCATCTTCTTCGCGATGTTCATCGGAATCGTCGTGTGGATCCTCGTGGCTGGCCGCTCAGGTCGATGGGCGCGCGACGCCCGTATCCCACTCGATGACGACAAGCCCGTGACGCCGCGCTCGACTGATTCTCAAGGAACCAAGCGATGAAGCCAGCAGTGAACCCAGCTATGAACCAACCGGGTCAAACATCCGTTGCCGCGCCGACCGACTTAGCGCCTCTGGGACATGCATACGACGGCATTCGCGAATACGACAACCCCATGCCCGGATGGTGGACGGCCACGTTCGCGCTCACGATCCTCTTCGCGTTGCCGTACTACTTCTACTTCCAAATCGGCGCCGGACCAACGCTACTCCAAGACTACGAAGCTGAAGTCGGCGCCTTCGTCGAGGAGCAGGCGAAGTCGCTCGGTGATCTTCAGCCGGACCAGCGCACGCTCTTGACGCTCCTCTCCGATCCGAAGCTGAAGCTCGGCGCGCAAGCGATGTTTCGCGCGAACTGCGCGGTGTGCCACACGCCGGATGGTGGCGGCAACACGGGGCCGAATCTCACAGACGACTCTTACATCAACGTGACGCGGGTCGAGGACCTGTATCGAGTGATCCACGATGGAGTGGTGCCGAAGGGCATGCCTGAGTGGGGAAAACGATTCTCGAAGCCGCAGTTAGTTCTGCTCGCCTCCTATGTCGCGCAACTGCGCGGCACCGTGCCCGCGCAGGGAAAGGCGGCGCAGGGCACACCGATCGCCCCGTGGCCCAAGGTCGAGCCGCTCGCGCCACTCGAAGCCGCACCGAAACCAGCAGCACCTGCCCCGAAGTAACGCCGAGACGAAACGATCGCTCATGTCAGCCTCCGATCGCCCCATTTCATTGCCGGTGCTGAGTGTGCCGAACTCTCATCTGGCGTCGACATCGACCGTCGAAGCGCAGTTCGCAGATTCAGCAGGGCGCGTACTCTCGACGCTGAACCCTGACGGGACGCGACGCTGGCTGCGCCCGAAGTTGTCGCAAGGACGACTACTGATGTGGCGGCGCATCGTGGCGTGGGCGCTCATCGTGATCTTCGCGGCACTGCCGTGGCTACGCGTTGGCGGTCAGCCTCCGATTTTGCTCGATGTCATGACACGCCACTTCGTTCTCTTCGGCACCGTGTTTCGGCCGACGGACACGTTGCTGCTCGCGCTCCTTATCCTTACGGTGTTCATAGCCGTGTTTCTGCTCACCGCAGTTGTCGGGCGCGTTTGGTGTGGTTGGGGCTGCCCGCAGACGGTGTACATGGAATTCGTCTTCCGACCACTCGAGCGCCTGTTCCTTGGGCGTGGGGCATCGAACGCGAAAACGCTCGTCGCGCCGTGGCGGCGCGTCGCGATGTACGTCGCGTTCCTCATCGTCAGCGCGCATATGGCGAACACGTTCCTCGCGTATTTCGTCGGCACCGACCGACTGATCGAGTGGACGTTCGGCGCGCCGACAGCGCATCCCACAGCCTTCGTCGTCTTCGCCGTGGTGACCGCGATGATGATGTTCGACTTCGCGTTCTTTCGCGAACAGATGTGCACGCTCGTTTGCCCGTACGGCCGCTTCCAATCGGTGCTGCTCGATCGCGATTCGATCATCGTCGGCTATGACCGCATCCGCGGAGAACCGCGCGGGAAGAAGAAGTCCGAGGGCATCGGCGACTGCATCGACTGCACACTGTGCGTCCAAACATGCCCAACCGGGATTGACATTCGTGAAGGTTTGCAATTGGAGTGCATCCAGTGCACGCAGTGCATTGATGCCTGTGATGCGGTCATGGCGAAGCTCGGACGCGAGCCTGGCCTCATTCGATACTCGTCGCAGAATCGGCTTGAGCGAACGCCGCGCAAGCGATTCCGGTTCCGGCTGGTTGTGTATCCACTCCTCCTCGTGGCAGTCGTGACAGCGTTTGTTGCATTGCTCGCCACCCGCAAGGACGCGATGGTCGTTCAGCTGCGCGCCGACGGAGCGCCGTACGTCGTCGACGACGATGTCGTGCTGAATACGGTGCGGCTTCGTATCGACAACCGAACGCGCGAGGTTCGAAGCTACCGCGTCGAAGCAGGGGATCACACGACGCTGCGCGAGCCGGTTGAGATAGACGTCGAGCCGTCGATGAACGCGATCGCGACGGTCTACGTCCTGTCGAACGCGGCGGACTTCGACCGGGGTCGGCGCTTGATCACGCTGCGAGTGACAGATGGAAAGGCGTACGACGAATTGCACGAGCTCTTCATCATCGGACCCTTCGACTCACGCGAACATCGCGAGAGAAAGAACGACGAGCAGGGAAAGGACGATCGATGAATCTCGTTCGCGACCGCTGGATGCTGGTACCCATTGTGTTGTTAGGGGTTTCAGTCACGCTCGCCGCCGTCACGGTGTCGTTTGCGATCGCCGGGCGACCGCTCGGCGTCGAGCCTGACTATTACGAGAAGAGCCTGCGTTGGGACGACGACCGCACGCAGGCCGGGGCGAACGACCGGCTGGGGTGGGCGCTCTCACCTGAAATTTCTGGCGGCCAGAATGGGTTCGCGCGCCTCGCGATTACCGTGAAAGATAAGCACGGCGTGCTCATTCCGGTCGACGCGATGGAGGTCGAGGCAATTCCGATTCGGAACGCAGACCTGCGCACGCACGTCGCACTCGATCGCGAGAGCGAGGGGTGCTTCGCGGCCGACGTGCCGCTGCGCTTCACCGGACAGTGGGAGTTTCGGGTGCGAGCGTCTCGTGGCGGCGATACCTACACCGATCGCTTTCGTAGGACCCTTTCATTCGCCTCACAGAAAGGCACCTCATGAGCGCGATTGCGAGCGGGTTGAATCCGACCGCTGCGCTTCTCGTCACGACGTTAGGTGCGAGCTTGCTTGGAAGTCTCCACTGCGCTGGCATGTGCGGTGGGCTCGTTGCTTTCACGGCTGGCTTTGATGCGGCCAAGCGTCCGTCACTCGTCTCGACTCAGTCGGCGTATCACGTTGGTCGCCTGCTGTCGTATACCGCGCTCGGTGCAATCGCCGGTAGTGTAGGTGCCGCTCTCGACCTCACCGGTCGTTACACCGGCGTTCAGCGGAGCGCGAGCATCGTCGCTGGAGCGGCAATCGCGCTCGTCGGGCTCATCGCGCTCCTTCGCGCCGCGGGTGTGCGCATCCCCAAGGCGCCGGTCCCGGCGCCGCTCATCGGCCTGGCGCGGCAGGTACACGTGCGTGCGTTACGCCTACCGCCGCTCGCTCGCGCGATCACGGTCGGGCTTGCGACACCGCTTCTTCCCTGTGGGTGGCTCTACGCGTTCGTGGCGATTGCCGCCGGAGCGAATGGAGCGCTCGCTGGCAGTGCGGTCATGATCGCATTCTGGATCGGCACGCTCCCCGCGCTCTTCGCAGTAGCTGGCGGGTTGCGGGCCGCAGCGGGTCCATTACGCCGTGCGTTGCCAGTAATTTCCGGCATCGCGATGCTCGCCGTCGGACTCCATGTCGCCTGCGTCCGCGGTCCGCTTGCACAACAGGTCGCGTCGGCGACGGTTGTCGCGCCAACAAGTGAGGTGATAGACCAAGCTGCCCACGCGGGTGACGAGTTGCCTGCGTGTTGCCGAGGCGGGGCATGACCGTCGTCGCCGAGATCGACTGCGAGTGCGCTCACTGCGGACTGCCCGTCGCGGCAGACGATGTCGACTCGAGCGCGGTCGAACAGTTCTGCTGCGGCGGTTGCCGCGCGGTGTGGACTTCGCTGCATTCCTGCGGTCTTGAGCAGTACTACGAGCTGAAAGCGCGCGAGGCAGCGGTTCGTGACGACCGCCGTCCGGCGAATGTCACGCAGCGGCGCTTCGCACACCTTGAGCGACCAGAATTTGTCGCGAAGCATGTGCGGATCGCGAGTGATGGCCGGCTTTCGACGGAGCTGTGCGTCGACGGACTTCACTGCGGCGCGTGCGTGTGGTTGCTGGAAGCGCTCCCGCGCCTCGTCGAAGGACTGCTCAGCGTGCGCGTCGACATCGGTCGCGCGGTGGCGCTCATCGAATGGGAACAAGGCCGCGTCACCCTCGGTGAGATTGCCCGGCGTTTCGACCAACTGGGCTACCAACTACTGCCGATGCTCGATCCGGCGGCGCGGGAGAACGACCGCGCGATCGATCGTGCGTGGCTGATCCGACTCGGGATCGCGGCGGCACTGACGAGCAATTCGATGGCGGTCGCGTTCGCGCTCTATGGCGGGCTCTTCGCGACAATGGCGACGCCGTATCGAGTGTTCTTCCAATGGGCGTCGGTGGCACTCGCGATCGGCGCACTCGTTGGACCCGGTCGCATCTACTTCGTGAATGCTCTCGCAGCGATTCGCACGCGTACACCGCACATGGATATCCCGGTTGCGTTGGGGTTATTCGCGGCCACTGGCAGCGGACTGGTGAACACGCTGCGCGGAACCGGGACGATTTATTGCGAATCGGCGACAGCGCTCGTCTTCCTTTTGCTCGTCGGCCGCTTCATTCAGTACCGGCAACAGCGCAAAGCTCGGCAGGATGTCGAACTCATTACCACCCTTGTGCCCGCGATCGCGCGGCGGCGTAGTACAGATGGAGCGATTGAAGAAGTGCCGATTGAGGCACTCATGCGCGGGGACCTCGTGGAAGTTCTCGTAGGGGAAACAGTCCCCTGCGACGGCGTGTTAGTCAGCGGTGTGGTTCACTTTGACGTTGCGATCTTGACTGGCGAGTCGAAGCCGGCTCTCACGAACGCGGGCGAATCGGTTTGGGCGGGCACGCGTTCACTCGATCAGCCGGCGACCGTCGTGGTGGAAGTTTCTGGTGAGGCAACGCGAGCGGGCCGGCTGCTGGCCCTCGTCGCCGACGCATCACGTCGACGTCCGCCAATCGTGGAGCTTGCGAATCGCATGGCGGGCTGGTTTCTGCTCGCTGTGCTCGCTGGTAGTGGGTTCACCGCTTGGTGGTGGTGGCATCTCGGTTCCGATGTCGCGATCGCCCGTGCGGTGGCATTGTTAGTCGTGACGTGTCCTTGCGCGCTTGGTCTTGCGACGCCCCTCGCGATCGCCTCGGCGCTCGGCAAGGCCGCCCGCGCTGGCGTTCTCGTGAAGGGCGGCGATGTGCTTGAACGCCTCGCGAAGCCCGGCACCATCGTGCTGGACAAGACGGGAACGCTGACGCAGGGTCGCATGACGGTGACCAGCTCGGAGGGCGATGCGACGGCCTTCGCGTTGGCGGGCGCACTGGAGCAATCGAGTTGCCATCCGATCGCGACGGCAATCTCGCGTGCGTTCGCCCCTCGAAATTCGACTGCTGCGAGCACCAGTCGTGTGCACGAACGCGCGGGATACGGCATTGAAGGCGAGGTGGACGGACAGGCAGTAGCCTTGGGGAATCACGCATTTGTGACAGAGCGATATGGCGAGGCGCCGCGCTGGGCAAAGACCTTCGCATCGAGCGCCATGGCGCGAGCAGAAACGCCGGTTTACGTCGGAGTTGATGGCGCGCTGCGCGGCGTCATCAGCGTCGGCGATCCGATTCGGAGCGAGGCGCAGTCAATCGTCGCGCAGGTGCGTTCGCTTGGCTGGAACGTTGTCATGTGCTCGGGCGATCAGCTCACTGTCGCGCGTGCGGTCGGGCGTGCCGTCGGTCTCGGGAACGACGAGATCGAAGCGGGCTGCGATCCCGAGCGCAAGTTGGCATTCATGCGGGATCGGGCCCATGCGTCGCCCGTGGTGATGGTGGGGGATGGCGTCAATGATCTCGCGGCGATGGCGGCGGCGGATGTCGGCGTTGCGGTGCGGAACGGCGCGCAGTCGGCGCTGCACGTTGCCGATGTTTGCCTCGCCGCTGGTGGGCTGCGCCCTCTGGTGAAACTGCTCAGCGGCGCGCAGCGCACGATGCGAGCTATCCGAATCACGCTCGCCGTCAGCATTGCGTACAACGCGACCGGCGGAGTGCTTGCATTCAATGGGCTTGTGAACCCGCTCGTCGCGGCCGTGCTCATGCCAGTATCGAGCCTGACGGTACTCTGGCTCGCGCTCTGGTTGCCGAAATTCGATCCTGTTAGGCGGGCAGAGGAGGTCGTTCCATGAGCGGAATATTCATCGCATTGCCGGTTGCGGTCATGATTGCGGTGGCCGCCGTCGCAGCGTTCATCTGGGCGGCGCGGCGCGATCAGTTCGAAGACCTCGACACGCCGCCGCGTCGGATGTTGCACGACGATGTACCCCTGCCCAGCCAGCAGACAGAGAAACGAACGCTACATTGATGTCATGCGGAACTACTCTCGCTTCCCGTGTCCCGCGATGGCCGTCGTGTCGTGCGCGTTCGTCGCCTTCGTCGTTGGCTGCGTGACTGAGCCGACCGGGAACGCACGCGACCCCGCAGCGACGCCCATCGTGCAGCCCATGAGCATCGTGGGTGACTGGAAGGTCGTTTCGATCGAGCGCGGCGGAGAGACGATTTTGCCACCGGAGCAAAGCGCCCGCGGTAGCCAAACAAGCCCGAGCTCGACGATCAGCTTCGCGCCGACAGTGGGCGCAGCAGGTGGTCGGATCGAGATCTTCACCGGCGTCAACCGCGGCAGTGGACGCTACAACTTCTCGCCCGGTGAGCGCGACACTGGCGCCTTTGGAGTTGAGCGAATCGTGCTCTCGCACATGGCGGGCGCTCCTGAGGCAATGGCATTCGAAGCCTCACTCCTCCTCGCACTCGAAAGAGGTCGCACGGTATCCGCGACGGCTGACGGAATCACCATAGAGTGCGGCGATGGTCGAATTCGGCTCGCTCGATACGTCGCGGGCTAACACCGCCGTCATGCCATCGTCGCCCAGCGCGTGGTTGATGACTCGCTTCAGCGCGTGGATGGGACTGTGCGCGGCTATCGCGCTCTTGTGGACGAGCGCGCTCGACCACCCGCTCTATCCCTCGGACGAGGGCCGCTACGGCAGCATCGCTGCGCGGATGGCGGAATCAGGTGACTGGCTTGTGCCGCAGTTTCGCGGCCAAGCGCATCTCACAAAGCCGCCGTTGACCTACTGGTTGCAGGGCATCGGAGTACTCGCATTCGGTCGTACGGAACTCGCGGTGCGACTGCCGTCGCTGCTCGCGTCGACGGTCGTCCTGATCGTGATCTTCACGAGCGTTGGACGAATCCGCGGACGAACGGCCGCGACCTGCGCCGCGATGCTGTACGGCATCTTGCCACTCGGACTCGCGTTCGGACGCCTCGGTTCGACCGACGCGATACTCAACTGCTGGTGGACGATTGCGCTCGTCGCGGGATACCGTGCTGTGACTGAGCGATCGCGCGCGGCTGCGGCAATCTTCTGGATTGCGATCGCGCTGGCTGCACTCACCAAAGGACCGTTAGCTCTGGGTCCGATCGGTATTGTCGTCTTCTGGCGATTGCTGGCTGGAGACGTCGGGTCGTTGCGTTGGCTGCGGCCCGCTTGGGGCGTGCCGCTGGCGATCATGCCTCTAGCGACGTGGGCGATCGCGATCACAGCGAATGAGCCAGCGCTGCTCACGACGTGGTGGAACGAGTCGATTGGTCGGGCGACGGGCGACTTAGGAAAGCGAGACGTTTGGTGGTACTTCGTGCCAATCTTTCTCGCCGGGATGTTCCCAGCGAGTGCGATGCTCACGCTGCCGGGCTTCAACCTGTCGTGGAGGGCAGCGTGGCAACGTACTCGCGATGGTTCGTTCGAGTCGCTGTGCGTGGTTGGAGTCGTCTTGCCCCTTCTGGTCTTCAGCGTCGCCGAGGGCAAGCTGCCATCGTACATCCTGCCGGTCGGTCCATCGCTCGCGATGTTAGTCGGCGTCATGCTCGCTACGCGTTGGATGGCAGACGACGCAGCGAGCCAGCGTGCACCTGACGTGCGCATCACGGTGCTCATCGTCTGTATCGTCGTCGCTATCGCCATTCCGCTAGCGTTCGATCGATTCGAACTTCCTTCAGAGCTTCGTGCGGCATCGTTCCTGTTCATTCTTCCGGCAGTCGCAGTTGGGTGGCTCGCGCTGGTGTGGCGCAATCTTCCGCAGCGCCGAAGGGCCTTTGCACTTGCGTGGGCGGGGTTCGCTGCGGCGTGGCTCGTCGCATTGCAGGTCGAGAATGTGCTTCTTGAACGAGAGTCACCGCAGCAACTTGCTCGTGCGTTGTCGCGTATTGCTGGCGACGAAAGCGACGTGTTCGTCGTGGGAAACTCTGACCCGACGCGCGGCTTCTATCGTCGCGGCGTCGTGCGCGATCTCGGTGGGAACGTCGCCGAATGCACGGTGCGTGAAGCGTCATGGACCACCTCTGTGGCTATCTTCACCGACGATCAGTGGCCCGCGTACCTCCGCGACCATCCGCGGAACGCGACGTTCGTCGAGCCGTTGTTCTATGGCTCTAGCTTCTATCGCCGACCCTACGTGATTTGCCGCGTGCGAAGGATGCCCGAGCAACCGTAGACTGCCGGTCTTTCAGCGGGACAGCGTGACCTAACCAATCTCGGAGGAACTATGAGTCGAACGATCTCGATGCGAGCCGTGTTGAATGGTGTTGTGGCTGCCGCGCTATGCGGGTCGGTCTTCCTGTCGCTCGCGATGCGAGGCGACGACGCCGTCGAAAAGACGCGCCTCGAGAAGATGCTTACCCCTGACAGCGATGGCATGGTGGTCGCGGTCTTCAAGCGGCATCCCGGGCAGACGCTGCCCTTCATTGATCGCTACCTCGAAGGCGGTCTCGCGATGATTGAGAAGGCGGGGCCGTCGGCGCAAGCTGACTCCCTCGCGAGTTTTCACACCGGTATCAAGTTCGCGGCGCTGGCCGATCGCGCGTTCGGCGGCACGACGTTCTCCGACTACGCGAACGCGTTCGCGAGTTGGAGCCCTAGCGAACAGAAGTCGTTCCGTGACGGACAGCGGCTGTTCAAAGCGGGCATGAAAGCCGCGGCGGACGATCCCGCGAAGGCGAAGCTTCTTTTGCAGCAGTCGCTGGCGCGAGCCGAGGCGCTCGGTGATCTGTGGGGGAAGGCGATGGCGCTGGGAGGACTCGCCGAAGTGTGCTTGAAGAGCGGCGACGCCGCGAGCCTTGGGACCGCGGCGGGCAACTCGCAGTACGCGGCAGATCTCTACGGAGAACTACGGTTGAATGAGGACCGTGTCCAAGCGCTGCGACTCAACGCGAAAGCGCATGCGGCGCGCAAGCTACCCTGGGGAGAGCGCGATGCCTTGAGCATGGCGTGGGGGATCGTGAGCGACAACCGCTCACTCGACGATGCGCTCTGCGCAGCGGTCGTCGAGGAGTATGCATCGGCACTCGAAGCTCAGAATCAGAGAGACGCAGCGACTGATATCCGGCAGCGCTACCAGGAGATGCAAGCGTCGAAGGAAGACGCCGAAAAGGCCTCGAAGCCAGTGGACGCAACGAAGAAGTAGCTTTCAAGTTCTTGATTAAACCAAAGGCATTCGCGCGGAGGCGCGGAGAGCGCGGAGAAGAGTTAGAGCATGTTCGATCAGAGCGCGTCGATCCCAGTTCGAAGGGCCTACCTGCCGACGGTCTGTGTCATCTCCGCGCCTTCCGCGCCTCCGCATGAATCGCCTTTCGAATCTACAGAATTGGTTGAAGCGGTGAACTACACTCGAACCGGCCTAACAGTCCGAGTCTGCATAAAACTGTCTCAGCATGAGTCATCGTGACCGCGCGATAGCACTGTTTCAGCAGCACTTCGACGGACGACCGACGTTCGTCGCTCGCGCGCCGGGGCGGGTGAATCTCATCGGTGAGCATGTCGACTACGCCGACGGGTTCGTGCTTCCGATCGCGATTGATCGTGCGACGTTTGTCGCCGTGAGACCGACGCAGGCGTCGAGCACGTTCGTGTCCGACGCGATCGGGCGCTTTTCAGTCGATGTGCGCTCGCCTCTTACGTCGCAGTTTGGTGCGGACGCTTGGGCGAACTACGTGCTCGGTCCCATCAGCGAGCTAATAGCCGCTGGTGTGACGCTACCGAACGTCGAGCTCGCGATCGCGAGCGACGTTCCCCTCGGCGGCGGTCTGAGTTCGAGCGCTGCTCTTGAGGTCGCCGTGACCCTGGCGATGCTCGCGATCGGCGGCGCGGACATGAGCGCCATCGACATCGCGATGTTGTGTCAGCGCGCCGAACACCGCTTTGCTGGCACGCCGTGCGGCATCATGGACATGATGACCTCGATGAGCGCACGGCCGGGGCACGCGATTCTGCTCGATTGTCGATCGCTCGGGATCGAGCATGTGCCGCTTCCGAGCGACGTCGCTGTGTTGGTCGTCGACTCAGGCGTGCGGCACCGGCTCTCCGATGGTGGCTACGCGGCGCGTCGGGCTGCGGTCGAGGAAGCGGCTCGACGAATGGGACTGCAAGCGCTCCGAGACGCGACGACCGCGATGGTTGAGGAGTCTGCACTGGACAACGATCTGCTGCGTCGTGCTCGGCACGTGACGAGTGAGATCGCTCGGACGCGCCTCGGCGCCGCGGCGCTCCGCGTTGGTGACGTGCGCCGATTTGGTCAGTACATGGTCGAGAGTCATGCCTCGCTGGGCGATGATTTCGGCGTTTCGGTGCCGGAAGTCGACGCCATCGTTGATGCGGCGCTCAGTTGCGACGGCGTGTATGGCGCTCGTATGACCGGCGGCGGATTCGGAGGAAGCGCCGTCGTTCTCGTCAAACGAGCGCGAGCGGCCGCGGCAATCGATGTGATTCGGGCCGCGTTCTCCGAACGGTTTCGCCGAGCACCGGACGCGTTTGTCACCGGCGCTCGGGCCGGAGCGGAGATCGTCTGAAGCCGCAGAACCGCTGCGGTCAGCGCGAGTGCCTCGGTTACGATCCAACTCGACAATGGAGGCTTCCATGCGCAGTCAGTGCCCGTCGCTCGTCCGTTTCATCGCGTTCTTGGTGTTGCTGACCTGCGGGTCGCTCGCGCCAAGTGCTTCGGCAGCTGACAGCTTTCCCGACGACTGGTTCTTTTCCGGCGCCGAGCGCCCCAAAGCGCTGCGCGATCTCGAAGGTCAAGCAGCGCCTGAACTCACAACCCAAGCGTGGATTGGTGACGCGACAAAGATCGCCGACGCGCGCGGCAAGGTCGTCGTTCTTGACTTTTGGGCGACGTGGTGCGGACCGTGCATGGCGGCAATTCCTGAGAACGTGGAACTTGTCGGCAAGTACAAAGGCAAGGGGCTCGTCTTCGTCGGCGTCCACGACGTGAATTCGGGCTGGGACAAGGCGCCGGGCGTCGTGCAAGCGAAGAACATCAATTATCCAGTCGCCCAAGACACCGGAGAGTCGGCGAAGAAATTTGGGCTCTCGTTCTGGCCGACCTACGTCGTGATCGACAAGAAGGGGGCCATCCGCGGTGCTGGGCTCTTACCTAACAAAGTCAAGGACGCAGTGGAACTGCTGATGGCCGAAGCTGGAGAGCCGGTGAGTGGTGGCGCCGCGAGCGGCAACCCGCCTGAGTGGTACCTCGGCGGTGCGACTCGACCGGCATGGCTGGTACAGATGGAAGGCAAGCCGGTCACGACGTTTGAAGGGCCGAACTGGTTTGGCAAGGCGGTCACTGACGCCGATCGCAAAGGCCGCGTCGTCGTAGCGCAGTTTCTGTCGCCCGAGAGCGATATCGCGTTGCGTCAGCTTGACCAACTCGTCGTTCTCAATCAAGAGTTTGGAGCGCAGGGTGTTGTGTTCATGGGTGTTTGCGACGCCCGCGCCGATTGGGTGAAGGCGTCGGCGACGTTTGAGGCACGGAAGATCAACGTACCAATCGTCCAAGATGCGAAGGCACCCTCGCCGCGGGCTGCGATCGACGCGAAGACGAAGACATTCGCCGCTGGCGCGACTGCGACAGCGCTCGGTCTGCGAGCGTCGCCGGTGACACTCGTGATTGACCGAACCGGCACTATCCGCGCCGCTGGCGTGCGGGGCGACAAGGTGAAGACGATCGTTGGTCGACTGCTCGCTGAGCCGATGCCGGAGTCTTCGCCGCTGACGAATGAACCGCGGCCGGCCTCAGTGCCAGGAAACTAAACCCTCACGCTTACTCCGCGCTTTGGAGTTCGTTCGAACGCAAGACCTCATCCAATGACGACACCGCCGCAATCTCCGACGTCTCCCTTGGGGGTCGCTCCTGCGCATCGTTCTTCGGTTATGCCTGCTTCTGGCGCCTGCCCGTTCGCCGACATCGTTCGCACGCACGTCGCGCGCACCGTCGTAGGCCAGTCCGTTGTCGTAGAGCGCGTGATGATTGCGCTCCTCACCGGCGGGCACCTCTTGCTCGAAGGCGTTCCTGGCATCGCGAAGACGCTGCTCGTGCAATCCGTCGCCCGCGCGATTGACCTTCGCTTTGCGCGGGTGCAATTTACGATCGATCTTCTGCCGTCCGACATCGTGGGTTCAGAGATCTTGGACCAGAAGAGCGGCGAGTTCCGTGTACATCGCGGACCGGTGTTCACCAACCTTCTTCTCGCTGATGAGATCAATCGCGCGTCGCCGAAGGTGCAGTCCGCGCTCCTCGAGGCGATGCAAGAACGCAAGGTCTCTATCGGCGACCAGAGCCACGAGCTTCCAGCGCCGTTCCTTGTGATCGCGACGCAGAACCCGGTGGAGCAGGCTGGTACGTTTGAACTTCCAGAAGCGCAGCTCGATCGTTTCATGCTTCGGCACCAACTCATCTACCCAACTCCCGACGAAGAAGCCGAAGTCGTGCGGCGCAGCCTCGCGCTGAAGCTCAAGCGGCAGGGCGAAGGCGCGGTTCCGATGACAGCATTCGACGCGATCGATTCGTCAAAGACACTTCACATCCGTGATCTAACAACGGCGATGGCCGCAGTGCAGAACGTGCACGTGAGCGAAGTGTTCATCCGCGATTGCGTCGAGCTCGTAAACCTCACACGCAGCCACGACGACATCGAACTCGGATGTAGCCCGCGCGCCGCGCTCGCACTCGTGCATGCGTCGCGTGCTCGAGCGTTCATCCACGGCCGCGACTACGTGATTCCAGAGGACTTCTTCGCACTCGCCGACGACGTGATTCTGCACCGCATGCGACTCACATACGAGGCGCTCGCAGCAGGAAGGCGTCCCGCTGAAGTGCTTGCGTCGCTACTCGGCACGCTCACCTGATCGACTCCAACGATTTGATGCGCACCGCGCCGCACACTGTCCTTCGTCCTCCCGAGGAACTCGCTCACGGCGACTTCGAGATGGTCGTGCGCCGATTGGCCGACGATCTCGCGTTCGGCACCGATGCGTCGCGATTTATTGGTTCGGGCTTGGAATACGCGAAGTCGCGACCGTATGCGCCCGGCGATTCAATGCGGACATTTGACTGGCGCGTCACAGCGCGCACTGGAAAGCCATTCGTCAAGGAGTACGAGACGCTCAAGCGGACCAGCGTCTTCTTGATCGTCGATACCTCGTCATCGATGGCTATCGCCTCGACGCCCCTGACGAAACACGGGATGGCCGTGTGGATCGCTGGCGCGGTCGGATTAGTCGCACAGCGTCGACTCAGCCCGGTCGCGGTCGTAGGAGGTGGCGAACGGAAGACGCGTCTTGTCGCGAGCTTGATCGAGAGCGATCTCTGGCAGGCGCTCGATCCACTCCGCGCGGCGAACTTGACCGAGGCCACGCACTTGGGCGACCGACTGCGTGATCTCGACGTGCGTGTGAAGCGGTCGAGCGTGTTCATCGTGATCAGTGATCTGCATGATCCAACCGCCGTGACCGCGATGCGTCATGCGGCACAGCGACACGACTGTGTGGCGCTCCACCTGATCGACCCGGCGGAGCACGGCGCGCTCAAGTCCGGCTTCTTTCGTGGACAAGAATCGGAGACCGGCCGAAGTTTCCTCGGGCACGGAGGCCACCGTTGGAGTGGCCGCGCGCCTCGACCAGATGGAAAACCCAGTGAGATAGCGCTTGAACTCGCGCGGAGCGGCGTCAGCTATCTCGCTCTCGAGACCGATCGCTCCTTCGTCGCACCACTGCGACACTTCCTAGCGTCGCGCCCCGGGATCACGGGAGGGCGCGGTTGAAGCTGCGCCGAATTCATGCGTGCGCGATGTGCTTCGTCGTCGCGTTCGCGTTGCAGGGTGCAACCCACGCTGACGGCGACGTTGCGGCGACCGCAGCTCGTGGCATCGCCGGCGAAGTGACGTTTGTCTATGACGGCCTGCCGATTTCCGTTCGAGCAAATCAAACGCTCACATCGTCGATGTTAGTTCGTCTTTCGCGCGTCGCGCCCGAAGGAGAGGTCCCGGCGCGATATCGACTCGCCTTCCTCGGCGGTGTCGCCGGTGAGTTCGATTTGCGCGAGCATCTGGAGCACGGCGACGGCCATCCGATTGACGATCTACCGCCGCTCCGTGTGCGGATCTTCTCGCAGCTTCCGGCGCAGCCCGGAACCGATCTCTTCAGCGGCGATTCTCCGCAGTTTGCGCTGACGAGCCGCTACCGCCTGGTGCTCGGCGGTGTCGCTGCGATCTGGTTGCTCGTGCCCGTTACTGTCGTCGCGCGGCGCATGCTTCGGCGCACGCCGCCTGAAGCGGCGCCGGTCGCTGCCCCAGTGGCGACAGTCGCGGATCAACTCAGGCCGCTGATCGAAGCGGCGCGCGGCGACGGACTTTCTGTGAGCGAGCAGGGGCGTCTTGAGCTTCTTCTCCTCATGTTCTGGCGTGAGCGGCTTGGTATGACCGAACTTCGTCCGGCCGAATCGATTCGGCGTCTGCGCGAGGACCCGGAGGCAGGTCGGTTGCTCGGAGCGGTGGAGCGCTGGCTGCATGCGCGAGGTCGGGCCGCGCCGCAGCCCGAGACCGATGTCGCCGCGTTGCTCGAACCTTACGCCTCCACACCGGCGATGACATCTTTGGCGGGAGCGCGCCAGCCATGACATTCACGCATCCGCTCGTTCTTCTCTTACTCACGATTCCAGCGCTGCTCTTGGCGTCGGTTCCGTATCGCGGCGTTGGACTCGTCCTGCCGTTCGATCATCAGCCGCACCCACGCCGTCGGTTCATGACACTCGTGCTTGGTGCGCTCGACTGTGCTCCAGCGCTTCTCTTAGCCAGCGCGATTTTCCTCATCGCCGGACCACAGATACTGAAACAACCCAAGAACGCGCGCGAGTTGTCGAACATTCAGTTCTGCCTCGATGTGTCGGGCAGCATGAACGCGGAGGACCGCTACACGATCGCTAAGGAAGCCATCGAGAACTTCCTAAAAGTGCGCGAGGGTGATGCGTTCGGCCTAACGCTCTTTGGTTCGGAGCAAATTCGTTGGACGCCGTTGACCAAGGACCTGAACGCGGTGCGAAACGCGCTGCCGTTCGGCAATCCGCAGCGGCAGCCGCTTCACATGGGCGGAACGCGAATTGGCGCCGCGCTGCGGTTTTGCCGCGACAACATGATGAGCGAGGCCGAGCGCGGCGATCGCATGATCATTCTTGTGTCAGACGGCGCGAGTTCCGACCTTGGCAACGGTTCCGGCGGTGAAGAATCGGACATCACCGAAGAGCTGCGCACCGCGGGCATCACGGTCTATCACATTCACGTTGCGAGTGACCCGATTCCCGAAGAGGTCATGACGATCGCGAGCGGCACCGGCGGTGAAGCTTTTCAAGCCACCGATCGCGCGAGCATCAATCGTGTGTTCGCGCACATCGACCGCATGCGGCCAGCGAAGTTCAATCCTGCCGGGACAGTACCGATGGATCACTTTGCGCCGTTTGCACTCGCGGCGCTCGCGTGCCTAGCGTTCCACCTCATCGGGCTCGCAGGGTTGAGGTACACGCCGTGGTAATGCAGTACCTCGCGATTGCAGTGCTTGTGACGGCCTTCGTCGTCCTGGTCGAATGGCTGCACTGGCGCCGCGTCGCCCGCGTCGCGCGGTTGGCATTTGGCACCTCGGGGCACCCTACGTTCTGGGTGCGCGCCGTCCCGATTCTGCGGCCGCTCGCCGCCGGCGCCGCAGCGTGGGGACTACTTTTTCTCGCTACGTTTGATCCAGTCGAGATCGATCGTCGGCCAGCGCGCGACGCATCGAAGCACATCCTCATCGCACTCGACGTGTCGCCCAGCATGCAGATCAAGGACGCTGGCCCCGATGTCGCGAAGATGTCGCGGGCCGCCTGGGCAGGCCGCGTCGTTCAGGGCATTCTCGACCGAATCGACATGGAGACGACGCGCATCACGGTCGTCGCGTTCTACACCGACGTGTTGCCGATTGTCCAAGAGACCTACGACAAGGAAGTCATTCGCAACGCGCTCGATGGATTGCCGATGTGGATTGCGTTTGAGCCCGGACCGACGGACGTACAGAAGGGTGTCGCGAAGGCGCTTGAGTTCGCGCGACCGTGGCCGCGCGGCTCTGCGACACTGGTCGTGGTGACCGATGGCGACGCGAACGCGCCGTCGGTGCCAGCGTATGTTCCGGCCTCAGTCGCCGACACGATCGTCATTGGTGTTGGCGACAGCTCGCGTGCCTCGCCAGTCGGTGGCCACAGCAGCCGGCAGAATCCGACATCCTTGCAGCAGCTTGCGCTTCGACTGAACGGCATCTATCACAACGGTAATGTGAAGCACGTTCCGAGCGATGTGCTCGATCGACTCACGATGATTCAACCGCGCATCGGTGACAAGCTTGCCGCACGCGATGCCGCGCTCTTGGCCGCCGGGTTCGGTTGCTTCACGCTGGCGCTGCTTGGGCCAGCGCTCACGCTCTTTGGTCGACCTCGCGCATTCGTGCGCGGTCGTCGTCCGACCTCTGCTTCCGTTGCGAGGGCCGCCTTATGAACCTCACACGTATCGGCTGGACGGCGTGGGCACTGGTGCCCGTAGCACTTGTGACCTATCACTTTGGCCCGGGACAGGCGGCGTACGTGCAAGACCGTGCCGCGCGCTTGCAGGCGGAAGCAATTGCAGCGGAGTATCGTGCGAACGACGCGCAGGAAGCCGCCTACGCGGTGCATCTGAGCGCGATGGACGCACGCCGCGCAGCGTTCTTGTCGCAGTCGGCAGCCGACGAAGTCACGGCGCGAGATGCAACAGCCGCCGAAGATGGCGCGTACGCCGTGGCCGCCGAGCGTTGGAAGGAAACCGCTGACAAACTCCAAGCGGTACAAACCGTGCTCGGTAGCGAGTCGCCTGCCGCAGCCCAGCGAGTGCGCTGGGCGCGTGCTCGGGCGATGGTGCGCGCTGGCGAGGTGTGGCTTGGAATTGGCGAACTTGAGCAGCTCGTTGATGAACTGGAAGGCGTAGGAGACGCACACTCGACGCTCGCGCGGGGAGCGCGCGAGGAACTCGCCACCGCGTACTACTACGGAGCTCGGCTCCTGCGGCTTTCGGGCATGCCCGCGCAGGAGTGGCGGATTGAATCAGGCAAGGCGCGACAGAACTTCCGGTACCTCGCCGAGCGAGCAATCGAGCGGGGTGAAGCACCCGAAGTTGCGCAGAATTATCAGCGCAACGTGGAGTTAGTTCTGAATTTGGAGCAGGCGAGTCTCGTCGACATCCAAGGCAAGCCGTTGCCCAAGGAATCGCCGCGAACGGGAAATGCGGGCAACCGCCCGGGGAATCGACCGGGTAAGTCGCAGCGTCCGCCGACGCGGCGCGACGCTCGCGGAGCGGGTGGTGCGGGTGACATCGGCGACGGCTGGTAGCGCGTCGAGAAACGCGAGGATTATTGTTCGGTTGAAGTGTCCTCAAGGAATTCTGTCCATGCCACGCATCACGCGAACCAGTCGAGTGTCGAGTCAGATGAGCGCCCGTGCCCTATATCGGCGGAGCGGGATGATCGAGACCGCGGTCGTATTTGGAATCGTGTTCGGGCTTGGTTTCGCAGCTACAAGTAGTCACGCCCAGACACCCGCCGTTCGGCTCACACCGGCAACGCGAAGTACTTCTACGTCGACAACGTCAGCAGCTACGGCCCTGACGTCGACGATCGTGCAGGTCGGCGTCCAAGCGCCGACATCCGCGGGTTCGGGTCTGGTGCTCTCTGCGCAAGAGCTCAGTGACATCCGCGCGGAATACGACGCCAGTGAGCCCGACGAGCGTGCAGCGCTGATCGCGTTCTACCGCGACATGGGCATCGATCTCGAAAAGTTGTTCTCGTCGCCCGGCGCTGGCGGCGACGCAGTCGGGCGCGACGGCGCGGTGGTGCCCAAGGCCGTGTCGCTTCTTCAATCGATCCAAGCGCTCGACTTCTCGCGAACGCCGCAGGCCGTGCTCGCTGCGCGTTCGCAACTTGGATTCCGCGACGCTCCACGCCCCGATGCAACTGCTGTCGAGGCGCTTGCGAAGTGGATTCAGCTCCAAGTGATGGCGGGAGAGTGGGAGACGTTCGCGACAGTGTTAGGCGAGTTGAGCACCCCCGATGCCACCGGCACTTACGCGCACGTGCTTCAGTCGTGCAACAAGCCGGCGAAGAGCGACCCCTCCGGAAAGGCTGACCCAGCGCTCCTGCCTGAAGAAGTGCTCGCGCTCGCCGATGCCGCACCGGGCGAACTCAGCGATTGGCAGCTCGACGTGCTCTCGCAGCTCTTGAAGAGCGCCGCGACGAAGTATGGAACCGGGCCTATGCTCGCGACGATCGCGTCGGGCACGCGGAAGTTCGGCTCTCAGGATCAGGAACACCGTGACCGAACTGTACGGTTCTTAGTGGCGGCGGGACTGGTGCTCTACGCGTACGCGTACTTTCCGCCGCTCGAGGAAGCTCGCGCTCGGGGCGACGCGCGAGTGCTGCTCAATCACGGGCGCTACAACGAGGACTTAGCTTCGGCTGGCCGGGCAGGGGGCGACGCCGATGCGCGGCGCCGCACCGCCTGGGAGCTGTACTGTGCCGTTGCGTTGCTGCCCGCTGCCGATGCCGCGCTTCGCCAAGACGCTATGCGCCGCGCGATCGATCTTCTGCCGTCGATGCCGCCCACCAATGCGACCGCGTGGCTTCGCCAAGTCTTCGCCAGCGAATCACTAGGACCGGCCGCGCTTGAGGTGATTGCGCTCAAGGCCGGATCACTCCGTGACGCGAAGCTCGATGTAGCCGAGCGCGCGCAGACTATTCTCACGATGAAGGACGCTATCGACACGCTGCTCGCGCAAGAGGGTGTCGACATCCGCGTGCTGCGCATTCCCTTACGCATGCTGACGAGTGCGCTCGTCGGCGAGGCAGAGGCGGCGCTCGCCGACAAGAACCGTCAGCGGGGTACTTCCGTTTCTCGCGAGATTGAATTGTTGATGCGGGCGCTGCCCGCCGAGCGCTGGCTCGGTGCTCTTGAGCCGAGTATCGCCAGTCGCGCGTACAAGACCGCGATCGCGGTTGCGACCACTGCGGACGAGACGGACGTCGCGCTCGACTACGTGGCGCAGGCCGCGCGGCGGTTCCCTTCTGACGCGCCGGAATTCGCGGACGCATTCCTGCAGTCGTGGCAGAAGCGGCTCGCGCCGTCGGCGGGAAACCAAGACGACATGGGCATGATGTATTGGCCGGGAAACATTCAGGATCTCGCGACGGCACCGCTCACTCGCGGGCGGCAGCGTCGCAACCTCGACCGGCTCGCCAAGCTCATGTCCGTGTTAGGTGAGATCGGCGTTGACTCGCCCAAACTCCCCAGCGTCGCGAGTGTGTTCCGCGCATGCCACGGACGGACCGAAGTGTTTACGCGTGACGGAATCGTGAATGTCTTCGGTCCAATCGAAAAACTTGCGCCCGAGGCAGCGGCATCTCTCGCCGATCAGATGCGACTCGGACTGAGCGGCGACTGGCGTGATAAGGCGGCGCAGCAGGCAGCCGGAACCAAGCGGTCGTCCAGTGAGATGTCAGCTCTGGTGGAAAAGGGATATGAACTTGCGCTCGAACTCATCGAGCACGCAATGATGGCCCAGGCCGACTCGTGGCGCTACGCGGTGACGAAGGCCGCGCTGAGTTACGACCGAGTGCAATTCAAGCAGTCGGAACAGAAGCAAGATTTCGCGACGTACAACCAATATCGCAAAGAAGCGTTCGCAGCGTTCGCCGTCACGGCCGATCGCTACGCCGACCTCGTGCGCAAGGGCGATCAGCGCGACGACGCTGGCGTCTATCTCGCATGGTTCAACGCAGCAGTCGGCGCGACCGAACTCAACTATCTCACCCGGGAAGATCTCTTGGTGGACGGTTCGCCGCAGGACGATCAGATTGACTTGATTCGCAAGGCTATGCGCCTTTTGCCCGACGATGCGAAGGAGCGCCACATCGGCGACTTTGCTCGTGCGATCTCCGATGCCGTTCCCCGTCTTGCTCCCGAAGTGAAACCGCGCGTGATTCGTCACGCCATGCGCATCATCGGCGACCATCCAGCGGGCGCGTCGCTTCGTCGTCTGGTTGACCTTTATCAAGATCTCGTGAAGGACGAAATCAAACTGCGACTCGTGCTCGATGGAAGCGATCGGGTTGGCGAAGGACGACGGTTCGGTGCCTTGCTCGCAGTCCGCTTTACCACTGCGGTCGATCGTGAGACCGGCGGCCTAGCTCGCTATCTCCAGAACGACGTGTGGACGCGCATGGGCAACCAGATGCGCCCGATGAACTACCGCGACCTGTTGAAGAAGTCGATCGAGGGCGCGCTTTCGGAGCACTTTGAAATCGACGGTCTTGGGTTCTTCGACGCGATGACGCCTCCACGCGCTGTAACCGAGGACGGGCAGGACGGCTGGCTGGAGAAGCCGATGGCCTACCTCGTGCTTCGCGCGAAGGATCCGAGCATTGATCGGATTCCGCAGATCACGATGGACACGCACTTCAACGATTCGATCGGACCGGTGACGCTGCCACTAATCTCGAATGCTCCTCCGATCGATGCCGCGACGGCACCTGAGATGCGTCCCGTGCGCAAGCTCGACGTCACGCAGACGCTTGATCTGCGCGGCACGAGTCGCGGAGGTAAGGATCGCGCTGTCACGCTCGAAGTACACGCAACTGGTGAAGGGGTTGTGCCGGAGATCGATGAGTTGCTAGGTGATTTTCGGAGCGCGCTTCCCGGGTACGAAGTCACCGCGAAGAATATTGACCTGCGCCCCGTGAGCGTGGCGCAGAGCGACAGTGATGGGCGACCCGCGTTCATGCGGTCGCAGCGAAACGCGCCGAAGGAGGACTACGCGAAACCCGACGAAAACGGGACATACCGACTCGCGACTGAGCGCTCGTGGATGGTGACGTATACGCCAACCGGCGACAACGTTGGATTGACGTTCACGATTCCAACGCTTGCGAAGGGCACCCCGGGGACCCTCACGTCACGCAACTTTGCCGACATGGATATCGTCGCCGTCAGCGGACCAACCGTCGCTGTCGTCGCGCCGTTCTTCTCGTCGCGAAATCTTGTCTACGGGATCACCGCCGGCCTGATCGTTGCGCTGGGCGCCGTTTGGCTCTGGACTGCTCGCCGAAGAAGTACCCGACGCGACGACAGCGGACACCACCTGCCCGCTCGCATCACGCCCCTCAGCGTCATCACGGCTCTGCGGCGATTCGACACGGAATCTGGCAGCTCGCTCGAACCGTCGCAGCGGAGTTCGCTCGCGAGCGACATCACGGAACTTGAGGCTCGCTACTTCGGTCGCAGCGGCACGACCGACCACAATGGTGAACTGCGCGAGGTCCTCGAACGTTGGGTGTCGGGTCAGCGTGTGTGATCTCTGTTCCGGTCGCGTGATTCGTCGGCGTCGATCGGTTCGGTCGATATTCTGTGTCAATGCGATCGACCGTCTTCGTCGTCACGACTGTGATGTTCATCAGCGCTCGCGCTGCTGCGCAATCTGCCATCCTTGAACCTGCGGCACCGCGGGCGGGCGAGGCCCTAACAGTTCGCTATCGGCCGAGCGACGCGAATGCGAAGCTCCCATCAAGTGCGAGGTGTTATACCGCGCTCAAGGTGCGCACACTCGCCGGCGATACAACCGTATGGGGAGCTATGGCGCCGATGGGCGACAGCACCGACATTGGGCTGTCGTTCAATCTCCCGAGTGACGCGAGCGCTGGCTTCGTTTATCTCTTCACGCTCGATCCGCTCGCCGCGCATGACTCGGTGCTTGAGTCAGGGTTCACAATCGAGCGCGCGACAGGATCGGGCATCGCGTCCGCGCTTTCGGCCCCTGACGCGGTCGATCGTTTTCGGCGCTGGCGCACGGATCATCCAACGGATTCAAACGCGGTGCTTGATGCGTGGGATGCGCTGGCGCGGTTTGGCGATGCGACGGGTGAGATCGAGGCGCTCCTGCCCGATCTCGACGTCGGGAGTGCTGCGTCTGACGCCGGGGCGAGCGCGCTCCGGCTGATCGGTCGCGCGCGCGTGCGCAAGTTCGACGAGTGCGCAGCGATCGCCAAGGAACTGGTCGAGCGATTCCCTTCCGATCCGTGGACTGATGGCGCGATTGGCGAATTCGTGGAGCGGTCTGGTGCGGCGTCTGATGCGGCGAGGGCTGACGAGCTGCGTCCGACGCTCGTGCGACTGGCCGAAGGGTTTCCCGCAGCGAACACGTTCCGGCGGGGTGGCCTCGCGATCATTGCCAGTGATTCTGGAACGCCGCTTGAACTCGTTGATCGCTGCGCCGACGCGTGGGCCGCCAGCCGCGAAGGCGACGCGTCGCCCTTCTTCCTCCAAGCGAGTGCGCGCATCGCGCGATCGACCGAACTCGATCGAGCCGAGTCACTGTTGTCGCGGGGCATCGACGCGCTGCTTCGGCCAGCCGATTCCGCGTTCAGCGATCCACATCGGGAGCGTTTCGACGCGCGATTGCGGGAGGCGCTGCTCTTACGATCAACACTCGCAGCAAAGCGGAATGACGGACCGGCGGCGCTTCTCTTCGCGATGGCGGCGCGCGGAGTCTCAGAGCAGGTAGACAGTGCGGCGTCACCTTCGATACGTGAGGCAATAGCGGCGGGCTGGCAAATGACGAATGGACCGAAGTTGTCGGCATCCACCACTCCAATCGGCGCGACGGTGGTGGGGAGCGCGTCGAGTGGCGGCGACGACGCGACACCGGATTTCGCGCTGAAGGACACAAGCGGAAACGACGTGATGCTGAGTGGGCTGCGCGGCAAGGTCGTCGTCCTCAACTTCTGGTTCGTTGGTTGTGCTCCGTGTCGGCATGAGATGCCTTTGTTGAACGACTTGATGCAGAAGTATGTGGGCAAGAACGTGGAGTTTCTCGCTCCGTGCCTTGATAGCGCGTCGCGGTGTAGCGAGTTCCTCGCGAACAACGAGTTTCGCTATCGCTCGCTCGTCGACGCGAGCCCGGCGGTGAGCGCGTTTCACGTCAAGGTGTTTCCAACGCATGTCGTCATCGACCAGAACGGGCGCGTCACTCTGCTACGTACCGGCGGGGGAGCCTTGGCTGTGCGCGATGTGGCGACTGCGATCGAAGCGGCGCTGTCCAGTCCGTGACTGAGGTGATTCGCTACCGCTTCCAACGATAGATGTGCCGCTCAAAGAACTCTGGTTCACCTTCGAAGCGAACCAGTTTACGACGTGAGTATTCGTGGGCTGTGATGGAGTGTTCCAACCGGAAGTCTGACGCGCGGTGGTCGTCGTCTCCGGTGCTCTCGGTCACGAAGAAAATGCCGCCGTCGGCGAGTGCGTCACGCTGAATCACGCGAGCGTCGCCCAGCATCCGGCCATCGTCGCTGAGCGCGACGATCTCGGTGCTATCCGCTCGGGGTTCTTTTGAATAACCGGTCGCAAACTCCCACGCGTCTGCCGTTTCGCTCGTTCGCTGAACCACGAGTGTTGAGTCGATGGTGGTGTGAGTGCCGCTCGTATAATCGAGATACGTCAGGGTGCCGATCCACGGTAAGCCGGTGAGTGCGTCGACATCGGCCGCTGTGAGTCGCGCTGAGGTGCTACACCCGAGGGTCGAGAGACACGCGAGGACAGTGAGGAAAGTTGTGGTGACGCGGGTCATTGTTCACTCGACAACGTAACGAAAATTCGCCCGGCGGAGTCGTCTCCGCCGGGCGAGTTGTGTTGTGAACGGTCGCTGGTGCTTGGCCTACCGGCCTACTGGCCTACTGGACGCTCACGGGAGGCACGGGCCCCACGCGCCGAGCAGCGCGCCTAGGTCGGCGGCGTCGACCGTGCCGCTGCCGTCGAGATCCCCAGATCCGGGTCCACCCCATTGGCCAAGGAGAATTGCCAGATCGCTCGCTAACACTTGCCCGTCGCCGTCGAGATCGCCGACGCAGGTGCCGCCCGACGCCGATCCGGGCCAGAACCCACCAGATACAAAGAATCCACCGCCTGACATCACCGGGCCCGCATCGTGCTGGCCGATGGTGCCGCCAAGGATGAATCCTCCGCCGGTCGAATACGTTGCCCCGCCACAGTCAATCGTGTGCCAGAACACATCGAAGCCACCACCATGTGCGGTGGAACTCAGGATGGCAGCGCAAGGGATCGGTAGAAGTAATAGACGAGTGATCGTGTTGAGGTTCATGCGGCGCGTCATCGTTGACCTCCCGAAGCTTGAACCGGGGCGACAGCATGGATGGCGAGCGCCGACAATCGCGCCTCAATTGCGTCGAGCCGCGCGCGAAGCGCCTCGTTCTCGGCTTTCAGCGAGTCGATCGTCTCACCGAGCGCGGCAGCGTCGCCTTGTCGCTCGAAGCTCTCGAAGAACACAGAGAGCAAGACGCGCTTGACTCCATCAGCGCCGGGTCGCACGGAGGACCACTTCACGTCTTCTCCGGCGCGGGCGACGACGTGGCCGACCGCGAACTGCGCCGGATCATCTTGCATCGCGCAACCGGGCGTGTTCGACGAGATGAGATACGCGCCAGATCCGATGTCACCAGCCCCGGTATCAACTACCCACATTTCGCCGTTGCCCACTGCCGCGATGAAGTGACGGCTCGCAGCGTCGGTCGGATCCGGCGCGCTCAAGTAAGCACCGAGCACGCGCGGGTCGTTCGCGACCATCGTGGTCTTGATGCCATAGACGAGCTCGCAGTTTGGCCCGTCGTGATCGCGCTGGTTCGTTCCGCTCAGACTAACAAGTGCGCCGTGTTCGATCGGTACGTCGGTCCAGCCGTAGTGCGAGCCGGTGAACGTGTTGTAGCTCACGGTCGAACCGAAGACGGCGATGCCGCCAGCGTTGACGCCGTTGTTGATGAAGCTGATGAGCGAGCCATCACTCGCGGTTCGGTTGAAGAACGTCGATCCGCCGCTCGGAGTATTGACCTCGAGGCCGCCGTTGGTGAGGATCACATCGGCGCCGCTATCCATCAAGAGGAAGCCGTTCGGTCCGACATCGATGCGCGGCTGTGCGCCACCGTTCACGAACAGACTATTGAAGACCGTCAACTGAGACGACGAGGGCGCCGTTCCGATACCCACTTGTCCGTTTGCCCCGGGGCAGATGCTCACGTCGCCGCCGTCGTTGTTGAGGAAAAGCGTTGCTACCTCGCCGTTGTTTCGCGCCATGATTTCGTTATTGTCGATTGAGATGTTGGTGCTGTTGGTAGCGCCGACGACAAGGTAGCCACCGCTCCCCGGTTCGCTATCGGAACCGCCGACGAGCTGAAGCTTGGCGACGGGCAACGTTGTCCCGACTCCGAGGTTGCCGTTTCCAGTGAGCACCATCTCGGTGGTGCCATCGACGGAGAAGTTGAGGGGATTCTGTAACAATCCGGTGGCAGAACTAATCTCTGCCCGCACCGTGTTCGTGTCGTCGAGGAAGCGAATCGTCCCCAAGACGTTTGAGCTAAGGCCCACGGAATCTCCCTTGAGGTCCAGCGTCGACGTACCGAGAAACGCGGTACTCGTGAGTCGCATCGTGGCGTTCGCCCTTGAAATCTCCAAATCCGCAGCTGGGAGATTGGTGCCAATGCCGACCGCACCGTCGTTGTAGAAGATCGACGTTCCGTTAGTGACCCACGGCGCAAGCGACCTGATTGCGTACGGCGCAGCCGTGATTGTCTGGCGCGGTGTCAACGTCGTGAAGGTGGCGCAGTTGCCTGCAGGAGACTGCACGCCGATCTCAAGGAAGCGTTGGCTTCCCTCGAACGCGGCCGCGCCGAAGTCGAGGTCGACGGTGAACAGTCCGTCGGTGACCGCCACGTTGCACGCAGTAAGCGTGGCACCGACCTGAGCGCCGCCTGCGGCAAGGGTGAAGAGTCGGAAGCGCAGCGAGACGATTCCAGTGACGGGTCCGCTGCCCGTGCTCAGTTGTCCTTGGTATGTGATGGAGTTGTCGATCGGAGTGACTCCAGCGACCGCAGGAGCTTGCGCGACGAACGCGGCGAGCATGCTGGCGGCGCACGTCAATACCACCGACTGAATTCGGGTTCTCATCTCTCTCGTTCCTTTCCGCCGGACGAGCCGGCGACGCAACAGGGGACCGATCCGGGGACCGCCCGCTCGGATCACCGAGCGGTTTGACAGCACAACCGAGGTCCCCGTATCGAGATAGCGTAAACCGTGCGCGGATCACCCGCGAAATTCTGGGGCGCATATTCCCCGGCCTCAGCAACGCCCTCCGTCAGCGCGACGAAGGAAAGCCGAGGTCGAACGAGAACGTAGGCACTCTACGCGGACCCCGTGCCCCCCCTTTTGCCTTTGGGGGGACGTGGGACCGGCAGGACCCTCGGTGGCCCCGTCACGCCATCTGCACGGTCCGACCCGCATTCTCAACGATGGCGTTGAGCGTCGGGCTGGAGCGAACCGCTTTCGCCGCCAGCTCCGGCGATGGGTGGTAGTAGCCGCCGATGTTGACCGGCTTGCCTTGCGAGCCATTGAGTTCGCCGACGATCTTCGCTTCGCTTGACGATAACGCAGAAGCAATCGGCGCGAAGTAGCTCGCTAACGCCTCGTCTTTCGTCTGCTTCGCGAGCGCTTGCGCCCAGTACAAGGCGAGATAGAAGTGACTGCCACGGTTGTCGAGTTCGCCGACCTTGCGTGCCGGACCCTTGTTGTTCATGAGGTACTGAGCGATCGCTTGATCCATCGTCTCGGCGAGTACTGCCGCCTTCGCGTTGCCCGTGCGATTGAACAGGTGCTCGAAGCTAGCGCCCAACGCCTGGAACTCGCCGAGCGAATCCCAACGCAACGAACTCTCGGCGACGAACTGCTGCACATGCTTCGGCGCCGAACCGCCAGCGCCGGTTTCGAAGAGTCCGCCACCGTTCATCAGCGGGACGATCGAGAGCATCTTGGCGCTGGTGCCGAGTTCGAGAATCGGGAAGAGGTCGGTGAGATAGTCGCGGAGGACGTTGCCCGTCACCGAGATGGTGTCGAGGCCCTTCTTCATGCGCTCGCACGAGAACGTACATGCGGCGCCAGGCTCCATGAAGTGAAACTCGATCGCGCGACCAGCTGAAGCACCCGCTGGAAGTGTGAGGTCGTGATCCTTGAGATACGCATGCACCTTCTTGAGGAGTTCACGATCGTGCGGGCGTTTCCCGTCCAGCCAGAACACGGCGGGCGTCTGCGAGAGCCGTGCTCGCGTGACTGCAAGCTTCACCCAGTCGCGAATCGCTGGATCCTTCGTCTGGCACGCGCGCCAGATATCATCCCTTTCGACGTGGTGTTGCATCAGCACTGCGCCCGAGGCATCGACAACCCGCACCGTGCCCGGCGTCTTGATCTCAAAGGTCTTGTCGTGCGAGCCGTACTCCTCCGCCTTCTGTGCCATGAGGCCGACGTTCGGCACGCTTCCCATCGTCTTCGGATCAAACGCTCCGTGCGTGCGGCAGAAATCGATGATCGCCTGGTAGACGCCTGCATAGGAGCGGTCCGGGATCACTGCCTTGACGTCCTGCGTCTTGCCCGCTGCGTTCCACATCTTGCCGCCTTCGCGAATCATCGCGGGCATCGATGCATCGACAATGATGTCGCTTGGAACATGCAGATTCGTTATGCCCTTGTCGCTGTCGACCATCGCAATCGCGGGTCCCGCTGCGTACACCGCATTGATGTCCGCTTCGATCGCTTCACGTTCCGCTGAGGGAAGCGTGGCGATCTTTGCGAGGAGATCACCAAATCCGTTGTTCACATCGACGCCGAGTTTCGCCAGTGTCGCTGCGTGCTTTTCGAAGACAGATTTGAAGTACACCTTGACGGCGTGGCCGAAAATGATCGGGTCGGAGACCTTCATCATCGTTGCCTTCAGGTGCAGCGAGAAGAGCACGCCTTCGTGACGCGCGATCGCGACTTCACGTGCAAGGAACTGGACCAGCTCAGCCGCGCTTAAGAACGTGCCATCGAAAATTTCGCCAGCCGCGAGCTTGAGGCCATCCTTGAGTACGGTTGTCGCGCCATCGTTGCCGACCAGTTCGATGCGCACCGTTGTCGCTGCCGGGATCGTCACCGACTGCTCGTTGCCGAAGAAGTCGCCCTTCGACATCGCCGCAACGTGGGTCTCAGAATCCAGTGACCACGCGCCCATCTTGTGCGGATTCGCGCGGGCGTAGTCCTTCACGCTCTTCGTTGCGCGGCGATCTGAATTGCCTTCACGGATGACGGGATTGACCGCGCTGCCTTGGATGCGGGCATAGCGGGCCCGGGCATCTTTCGCGGCTGGCGTCGTCGGCTCGTCGACATACTCTGGTAGGTCGTAGCCCTGCGAACGGAGTTCATCGACAGCGGCCTTCAACTGCGGCACCGACGCGGAAACGTTCGGAAGCTTGACGACGTTTGCTTCGGGCGTGAGGCACATCTGTCCCACTTCGGCGAGGTCGTCGTTGATCCGCTGCTCCGGCTTCAGCCGCTCGGGAAAGGCGGCAATGATGCGGCCAGAGAGCGAGATATCCCGCGTCTCGACGTCGATGTGCGCTGGCGCCGTGAACATGCGAAGGATCGGCAGGAACGAATAGGTCGCCAGCATCGGCGCTTCGTCGGTGTGCGTGTAGATGATGACGGGGTTGGCGGGCATCGGGTCGACCTCGGGGGGATGCAAGTGATCACTGCGCGTTGCGGGTTCGCAGAGGGGAAATGTACGGCAACGCGGTGCATTGAACTGGGCTTCTCGACCATCTGAAGTCTGAGCGGCGCGTTCGATCGATTCGTGATGCGCAGATGGACGGGCTGCACGCCCTTGCGACTCAACGGTACGCCGAACAGCCGCTCGGCTTCGGCCGGGTCGGGCGCTGCCAACGTGACCTCAGCGAGTGGGCCTTCCTGAGTGTGCGCCCGTTCCAAAAAGCCGCGCCACGCGGGCTCCGAGGTGTAGCGCGTCGTGAAGAGGCGGGCGCTGAGATCGAGAAGTCGTGAGGTCACGCGCGGTTACTTTACTTTCAGCAGGAACTCCGGATCGTCGGGAAGGTTCGAGACGAACGGCGTCGCGGCGACCTGTCCGTCGCTGATCCGGACGCTGAAAATCGTGCGGCCGGTACGGCTTGCGACGAGCAGTCGGTCGCCATCGACGACGAGCGCGCTCGGTGCCTTGAGACCGGGCGTGGTCGAGGGAACGAAGTCGTGGACCTCGCCACTCTTGAGATCGACGCGCCAGACGGAGTTCGTTCCGTTGTCGCTGATGAACATGCTGGCACCGTCGTCGGTGAATGCTAACTGAATCGGGTGCTTTAGTCCGTGCTTCTCGCTCGCGACAATCTTCTTCCGCGCGCCGCTCACCGGGTCGTATGCCGCGACTTGATGCCGACCTTTGTCGGCGACGTAGAGAAGTCCGTCGGGACCAAATGCAATTCCGCGCACGTCGAGCAGACCTTGCGGGTCTTTGTCATGGCCCACGATGAAGACGCCGGGCGTGAGACCTGAAATGTTGGCGAGCGACGGCGGCACTGGAAGCGGCGCACCTGGCGTCGTCGACGTCGGCCCGCCGTAGCGCGTAACCGTGTTCGTGTCTTGGTTGCTGCAGTAGATCGAACCGTCCGGTGCCGGGACGACGCCATAGGCGTGCGTCAACGACGGATTCTCGGGGCCGCCTTGCACGAGCACCGATGCGAAAGCCGCGCTGCGGTCCGCGGCAATTGGTCCGAAACGCAGGATGCAGGTGTCGGTCTTGAACGCGTTGGAAACTAACACCGAGCGATCGGGGAGCATGCTAAGTCCACGCAAGAGATGGAGTTGGTTGTCAGCAGGGAGATCGCGGACGACCGATCCGAGGAGCCGACCGTCGTCGGTCACTCCAACGATCGTGTCCGAACCTGCGGCGCCGTGCATCGAAAGGTAGAACGCGATGGCATTGGGCTCATCGGGGGTCGCCGCTTCCGGCGCGGTGGTCGTGTTGCCTGCCGCAGGCGGGGTCGCAGTCTCGTGGTCGCCATCCTTCTTCGAGTGGTCTTTCTCGTGCTTCTTCGTGGTGCCTTGCGGCGCTGGACTCGACCCACCGCTGTCGCATCCGGCAAGTGCGAGCATGACCGCTGCAATACCCGCTGCAACAGAGAGTCTGCGAGCAAGTCCGGGGCGTGCGGACGGGATCCCGTTGAGTATCGATCGATTCGGGCACATCGGAAGTCTGTCCTCTAACTGCGTCGAGATCCTAAGTCGCGCCGCCTATAGGCAGTCGCGCCTCCTCGCTGCAGCGATCGCTTATGGTACGAAGATCGACACGAGCGTCGCGCGATCGCGCGGCACGCATCGGAGATCGGGAGAGTATTCATGCCGCGCTTGTCGCAAGACGCACACAGTGAACTGAGCCGACTCCGACGAGCTGTTCCGGTGCCCCGGACATCAGGCAACATTCGTGGGCTCCTCAACGGAGGATTGATCGTCGGCGTTGCCGCACTGGCGTCAAGCGCATTCGGCGGTAATCCCGCGGAAGAGTTGGCCAAGCTTGGGTCTGGGTCGACGAGTACGACTCCCGTTGATCATTGGGCGTCGATCGAACAGAGTTTCCTTCAGATCGCGCATCCCGGATTCATCGCGCGGCTCTTCCTCGGGATGAGTCTCGCCGTGATTTGCTCGGGCATTGTGGGTTGGCATCCTCGTCGCCCGACGCGCCTCGACCCACTCACCGATCTCGAAGAGCGGAAGGCGCTCATTATTCTCGGCGTGGTCGGCGCGATTGTCGCTGAACTGACGCAAGGCAATCAAGCGTTAGCGTTCGTCATCTTCGGCATCGGCGCGCTGTTGCGTTTCCGCACCGTGCTCGACAACCCGAAGATCACCGGAAAGGCCATCACGGTCGTCGTCATCGGTCTTGCGTGCGGCATGGGGCAGTGGGCGATGGCAATCTGGGTCACGGCCTTTACCTGGTGCCTCCTCTACTGGCTGGAGTCGCATATGAGCTGTCGCATCAAGATTCGTCTTGAGGGCAAGACCGACCCGCATCAGGTGTATGGCGACGTTCAGTCGTTGCTCGTAGCGCGGCATTGCCGACTACGAAACTCAGTGCTGTACGAGGGGAAACGGCAGATGGTCTTCATGGTGCACATGCCTTCGAGTCTGGACCCAAAACAGATCGAAGAGGAGATACGCGGAAAACTCCCACGCGGTGAATCGGCGTCCTTCGAGATTCGAGTCGTCTAACGACCGTCGTCAATGACTAACCCCATCCCAAGCGTCATCGCGAGCGCGCACTACGAACCGAGCGGCGCGGGCGGCGCGCTGCGGGTCGCTGGACGCCTTGATAGCGCTGGCATTACTGCCACGTGGCCCGCACTGTGCGTTGCGATGAGTTCGGCGCGACGAGGTTCGCTCACGATCGACGCGTCGGACGTGACGTACTGCGACGGCAGCGGAATCGGAATCTTGGCGGGCCTCGTCGGCGCGTGGAGGTCGGCTGGTGGGACTGCGAGCATCGCGGGGTTGCAATCGGACCTCGCGCGACTCGTCGAGGTCGCCGCCGACGCGAAGGTGCCAGAAGCTCCGCGTTCGGTTGGATTCGTCGCATCCTGCGGCGAGTCGGCGATTGCGACCACGAAGACCCTCGTCGACCTTGTCAACTTCATCGGGCGCGTCCTCGTCATTCTTGTTGAGGCACTCGTCCGACCTCGCTCGATTCGCTGGAGTGACACGCTCCGCACGTTTCTCAAGGCTGGCGTATTAGCGCTGCCGGTTGTTAGTCTGCTGTGCTTCCTGATCGGCGCGATCATCGCGTTCCAGACCATCGGTCCGATGTCGCAATATGGTGCGAAACTACAAGTCGCGCAGGTCGTCGGTGTCGCGGTCATCCGCGAACTTGGCCCGTTGATCACCGCGATCGTGCTCGCAGGCCGATCGGGCTCGGCGTTTGCCGCCGAGATCGGCACGATGCGAGTGACGCAAGAGATCGACGCGCTCTCGACGTTCGGACTCGACCCAGTGCGATTTCTCGTTGTGCCGCGCATGCTGGCCGCTATGTTCGCGATGCCGCTCCTCTCGACATTCGGCGACCTCATGGGAGTCGCGGGCGGCTTCAGCGTTCTGATGGCGAATGGATTCACGCTTGGGCAGTACGTCGACCAACTGCAAATTTCGCTCACACCGAGCGACTTTCTCCAAGGGCTTGCGAAGTCGGTTGTGTTTGCAATTCTCGTCGGCGGCACCGGCTGTTACTGCGGGCTGCGCACGAAAGAGGGACCTGGCGCAGTCGGCGACTCAACGACGCGATCAGTGGTCGCGGGCATCGTCCTCATCATTGCGGCCGACGCCGTTCTCGGCGCAGTGTTTCATGTGGTGGGCATATGACGGCGGATACTGCCCGAGAAAACTCGCTCGCCGGACCGGTCGTTCGACTGAAGGACGTCGCCGTTGGCTACGGCGGCAAAGCCGTGATGAGCGGTATTTCTATCGACGTACAGCGGGGCGAGATTGTCGTTCTCTGTGGGGGGTCTGGTTCCGGCAAGACGACGACGCTCCGAACGCTCATCGGATTGATCGCGGTCGTGTCGGGCTCCATCGAAATTGAAGGCAAGCCACTCGATCTCGGCGACCCGACATCACTCGAAGCACTACGACGCCGCTACGGGGTCATGTATCAGCTCGGCGCGCTGTTTGGCGGGATGACGTTACTTGAGAACGTGCGCCTTCCCCTTGAGGAGTTCACGCAGCTCCCACGCCAGGCAATGGACGAGATCGCGCGAGGAAAGCTGGCGCTTGTCGGTCTCGGGAACGACATCCACAAATTGCCGTCGGGCATTTCGGGCGGCATGCAAAAACGCGCCGCCATCGCTCGCGCGCTGGCGCTCGATCCACCGCTCGTATTTCTCGATGAGCCCTCCGCGGGACTTGATCCGGTGACGAGCGCCGATCTCGATCAACTCCTCCTCACGCTGAACCGTTCCCTCGGCACGACGTTTGTGCTTGTCACCCACGAACTCCGCAGCATTTTCGCGATCGCTGGCCGCGTTGTGATGCTCGATGCGCAGTCGAAGCGAATGGTCGCCGTCGGCACTCCCGCGGAGCTGCGCGATCATTGCCCGAACCCATGGGTTCGCGGATTTCTGAAGGCGGCCAGTAGCGCGGAACTCGCGAAGGAAGCAAGCGCGCTGAACGATCGAAAAGGAACACTAGCACCATGAAGTCTGGATCGCTTCCGTTCGTCGTTGGTGTTTTCGTGATCGTCTCGATAGCGTTGATCGTTGCAATGACGCTGTTTTTCGGCGGTTCCGAGTACCTGAAGCCGAAGGTCTATGCCGAGACCATCGTGACGCAGTCCGTCAGTGGTCTCACCGTCGGTAGTCCGGTGAAATTTCGCGGCGTTCCCGTCGGTCAGGTCAAGGCGATCGGTTTCGTGATCGACAGCGGGTCCGCAAGCACTGTCTTCTCGGCGCCAGTGCGCGTGCAAATGGAACTCGATCGCGCGCTCTTCAACGTCGACAACCAAGCGGAGTTCGACGAAGAAGTCGTCAGCGGCGTGAAAGATGGATTACGGGCGCAGGTGACGGTCGCGGGGCTCACTGGCGGCCTCGTAATTGAATTGGCGATGCTCGATCCGGCAGCTTTTCCAGAACCGGCCCTTCCCGCCGGATACCGGCCGCAGCACGCCTATCTGCCTGCGGCACCGGGGACCCTGTCCGAGTTCATCGCGCGAGCTACCACTGTCGTCGAGGGCCTCTCCAAGGTGGACTTCGAGGGAATTAGCGAGCGACTCAAGACGCTCTTGGCGAACGGCAACAAGCTGCTCGACGAGCGCATCGCGCCGGCGGTCGAAGATGCGAAGGATGCGCTGAACGAGATCAAGACGATCTTGGCCGACGAGCGCATTGACGGCATCATCAACAATGTCGATGAGCTCACGGGTTCGCTCGCCGGAGCATTCAAGGGCGAGAGCTCGACGAACCTGCGGGAGTTCATTGCCGAGTTGCCGAAGATCGGAGTGCGTGTGCGCGAGGTCGCCGATCATCTCGACGCGATCGTGGCGAATCCAAAAATCCCCGGCATTCTCGACTCGCTTGAGAAGGGGGTGGGTCCGACGCTCACGTCGATTCGACAGGCGATGGATCGCGTCGATCGACTCGTTGCGAGTGAACAGTTTGATGTACGCGAACTCGTGTCGAGCCTGCGCAGTCTCGTGGCGAATCTCGATCAGCTTTCGTCGGAGCTGAAGTCAGATCCGGCGCGGTTGATCTTCAGCAAGCCGCCGAAACCGATCGAACCCAAGCTCATCCCGGCGACGGGCGGCCACTCATGAGTCAACGCAGTTGACCGTTCGCATCGACTCGCTAGGACTCTTGAAAACTCCCATGAAACGCCTCTACGCCCTCGTCACCACCGCCGCAGCGCTTGCTGGTTGTTCGCTTGGCCAGCCAACGCCGGAGGGCTCGGAGTTTCTCCTTCACGCTGGAACCAACGTCGGCTCTGCCGAGCGGGGGACCGGCGTCGGCTCCGCCGAGCGGGAGCGTGGTCATGGTCGCGCGGTCGTGCAGGCTGCCAAGGTCGTACCGCCATACAGCGATCGACGCTTCATCTACCGGACTGGACCGAGCGCCTACAGCGCTGATCCGTACAACGGTTTCTTGGCGCCGCCCTCCGCGATGTTGAGCGACGTGACGATTCAGTGGCTGCAAATCAATGGTCCGTTCGAAACGGTCTTCGGCGAAGGCGTAGTGCTCGACGCCGACTATCGAATTCAGCAGATCGGTGAGGTGCTCTGCGCCGAGTTCTTGCCCGGAAAAGCGCAGGCGGTTGTCCAGATCCATTACTTCGTCACCGACGAGCGCAGCTCGCCGCCGAAGATCGTGCTCGACTGCGAGTACGAAGGGACGGCACCGCTTGCTGATGGCAACCCGGCAACGATCGCAGCCGGATTGAACGTGGCGTTTGCCCAAGTCCTTCGGCTGATGACGGCTGATCTCCGCGTTGCGACCGCTCCGCGCTGACGACTGCTACCCGAGGATCGCTCCGTCAAACACGCAGGCGGTACTGAAAAGTGCACTCGTGAGGGGGTTCATGTGAATGATCTCAGCAGGTAGCTGGCCGTTGGCAGATGACCAACTCGCAGCGCTGCGAATGGGGCTCGCGCACCTCGCGTAGCGCCGCCGCGCTCGGGCGAGTGCAGCTCCGCGCCACCTCGCGCCGCCGAGCGGTCGAGGCAGGGTATAACGCGTTGCATGACCGAATCTCACCAAGCGGCAGATTCGAATCGCGGGCGTTGGGCCCGCGCTGTCGCTTCGACATCAGCGTGGTGGCGCCGTCGCTCGAAGTGGTTTCACCGCGGCGTGTGGACGCTGTTGATTGCCGCACTACTTCAGCCGATCGTCGGTTTTTTCGGTGTGCCGCTCTTGATCCGCAAGGTCATCGTTCCGCAGATCGAGAAGCGCCTCAATGCCACGGTTCGACTGGATGACGCACAATTCAATCCTTACACGTGGCGACTTGGACTGGATCGCCTCAGCGTCGCCGACCCAGACGGCCACGACGCGGTTGGATTTACGCGGGCGGAGATTGATTTCAACCCTCTCTCGTCCTTGTTCCTTCCGGGTTGGCGCTTCAACGACATCATTCTCAACGCTCCGTACGTCGGCGCGACCTATGGGGCGGAGCTTGGACTCAATCTCGCGAGGATCGTGGCGGGTCGCGATCCAGCCAAGGTGCCAGAGCCGAACGCTGCGCCGACGCGGGTTCGGCGGTTCATTGTCGGATCCATTGAGATCATCGATGGGCGTGGCGAACTCGACGACAGAACGTTCGCACGCCCCATCGCCCTGCATGTGGGCGGCCTGGCCTTCCGGGTCGAGAACCTCGACACCACGCCCAAAAAGGAGAACCTGCTCGCGCTCGTCGCGACGACCGACTCTGGTGCCCGCGTGGAATGGCAGGGGACGCTGTCGCTCGATCCGCCGACATCAGTAGGTTCCATCGTTGTGACGTCGCTCTCGCTTCCCGAGAGTGCGGCCCACGCAACGCGCCTGACCGATCTCGATCTGAAGAGCGGCCGCCTGTCTGCGGTACTGACCTATCACCTCGCTCCACTCGAGAATCCACCGATCGTCCGAGCTAACTTAGCGCAGGCATCGTTGACAGCAGTGACAGCCGATCGCGACGGCGCGGCGCTCGCGTCGTTTCCGGCGATTGAAATTCGTGGCGCGACGATCGATGCGGTTGCCCGTCAAGTCATCGTTCCGCAGCTCACGATTGCAGAAGGCTCACTTCTCGTAGAGCGCGACCAAACTGGGACGCTCAATCTCGCTCGCATGATCAAGCCGCGACCGGTGACGGCGTCCTCCGCGTCCATGCCGCCCGTCGCAGCGGTCGACCGTCAACCGCGAGTGGACGTGACAACGCTCTCCGACCCAGCGCAGCAGCTCCTCACGACAGTGAGTTACATCCTCGAAGACATCGCTGGTGCCTGGTCGATCGCGCTCGAAGACGTTGAGATCACGAAGCAGTCGCTCGATCTCGTGGATCGCTCACCGCCCGAGGTCGTCCGTTCAGAATTCCGTGATCTTTCCCTCCGGGCTGGACCGATTCGCACGGCGGACGGATTCGTCGTTCCGTTCGAACTCGCCGCTGCGCTCAACGGTGCGCCAACCACAGCTGAAGGCAGTTTCTCCGTCATTGACCGCACACTCGACGCGGTTGTGGCGACTGAACAACTCGCCCTTCAACCATTCGGTCCGTATGTGCGCCTCATCACTCAAGAGCCGTTTGCTTCAACGCGCATCGCAGGCGGGCGAGTGACGGCGAGCGGGCACGTGCATCTCGCGACGCCTGACCCCACCCGTATTGATGCGCAGTGGTCCGGTTCAGTCGGGCTCGTGTCACTGCGGGCGGTGCGCATCGATTCGGAAGCTGTTGTGGTTGCTGCGCAAGCGATAGCGCTCAAGGGAGACGCCACGTTCATGGTCGGCACGCGCGAGGGCATCGCGGTCGACTGGCTAGGAGCTGTGAAAGCAACGACTTGTGAAGGTGGTCCATCACTGATCGAAGCTGTCGGACTCGGGGCAGGACGCGCTCAGCTTGGCTCGTTCGACATCGACGGAAAACTCTCGTTCGCGCGGCCTCCCGCTGGCGATGGGCGCGGAACTTGGGCCGGTAGCGTGGCACTCACAGGACTCGAAGCGAATGAGCTCGCGATCGGCGAACGACTCGCGGCGCGTGTAGGCTCGGGGTCGCTCGTCGCCGATGCGGAGGTCACGATTGTTGCAGCGGGAGGCCTGAAGGCAGGCTGGAAAGGCGACCTCTCGGCGACCGACCTCGTGGCTGACGCGACGGGTGCGACGCCCGCCAAGGCAGGCATTGGCCAAGTCGCAATCAAAGGAAGAGGTGAGGTCGGCGTCGCGGCCGACGGTGCCCTGTCCGTCGCGTGGGAGGGTGAGACATCGGTTGCGATATTTGCTGCTGACCTGCCGAACACTGAACTCGTCGCGCGGGCTTCAACTGCGGCGTTGAACGGCCGGGCGACGGTGCGCCAGAGTCGCGATCGTCCTCTTGAGATTGAATGGAAGGGCCGGGCCTCGCTCGGCGATTCCGAAGCGACGCAGGGCGCACCGGAGGCCGGGCTTCGGGTCGCCGAACAGCGTGCGACGCTTGACGGTTCGATCTCGGCGCACGTGACTCAAGACGGTGGCGCGTCATTCGCACTCGACGCAGCGCTTGACATCGAGCGCCCGTCGATCGTCACGCCCGGTGAGCGTGCGATGATCGCCGACACGGCGACGCTGGCGCTCAAGGGCACTGCCGAGGGATCCGTGAACGGCAACACTCGGCGCATTGCATGGAACGCGACAACCACGCTTGGTGAGTTTCGCGCGGGCCTCGGGCGCGAGCTTCTCGATGGTGCAGCGACCGAGCCCTCGGCGCGCGGCGCGACTGCGGTGATCACTGGAAACGGCGCACTGTCGGTGGACGACGCCGAGCGCCAGCTCGATTGGACGGGAACGGTCACGCTCGGCGCTGGCGGCGCGAACGCGCCGAAGATGGCGAGTGGACTTGACGTCCTCTTCACGCAGCTTGCCGCGGACGGATCCCTCGTTCTTCGTTCGAGCGGCGACCTAACAAGCGTTTCGTGGAAGGGGACGCAATCGGGCAAGGAGCTTCACGCATCGGCTGTCGACCTCGGCGGCAAGGCGGATGTGAAAGCAGCCTCGTTCGGTGGCACAAGCGACCTCACCGCGCAGGCGACTGGCGAGCGCATCGAAGCGCGCTGGCGTGGCGACATCGCCGTCGAGTCAACGTCAGCACAATTGAGCGACAAGCATGCGGCCGCGACCACACTGTCGTTCGATGGCGAAGCGAATCTCTTGCGCGTTGGCGCGGGCGGCGCTGGCCTGTCGTTGAACGGGAAGGCGACGGGGACCGGCGTCAGCGCGACGAGCGGCAGCGGCGCCGAGGCGCTCACCGGGTCGGGCGAGACTCTCCGTTTCACAGGAAGCCTCGAGTTGAATCCAGGGGCGAGTGGCAGTGCGCTCGTTGCGAAGGGTGATATTGCCCTTGATGTCGCGCATGCATCGCGTGGTGAGCCGGTCTTGAATGAAGCAAACGTTCGATCGATCGCCCTCACGGGCGTGGCATACGATCAGGCGACGCGAACGCTGAGCGCAGATCGACTGGCGATTGCTGGCGGTGTTATTGACGGCGAGATCGCATCACCAGCATCGAAGGAGGAACCGGCGCGCGACAACGAAACCAGCGCCGCTCCCAGCGCGGAACCCGTGAGTGACTCTGCGGGGGATGGGCTGGCTTCGTGGAACATCCGACTGCGTGAGTTCCATCTCGAAGAGAGCGCGATCAACATGCATCGTGGCACGGGTGAGACGCGCGAGACAGTGTCCGTCGATCAAGTCTTGCTTGATGCGGAGAATCTCTCGACCGACGGGAACACGCTCGGCACGGTGAACATGACTGCCCGTCTCGCTGGCTCCGGGAAGGTCGCGATCGTTGGTACGGTCGACCCGTTTCACAGGCCAATCGTTGCCGATCTCAAGCTCACGGTTGTGGAGGCGCTGCTGCCGCCGACGAATCCCTACGCCGAAAACTACGTGGGCTGGCGCATTGCCGCAGGGCGATTGAACACCGAGATTCCCGTCGTGGTGCAGGATGGGAAAGTCAAGGGATCGGTGCAGTTTCTCCTCGACAGCGTTGAACTTGGAGAGCGATCGAAGGATCCGAACGCGCCGAGTCTGCCGCTTGACTTCGCGCTCGCGATCATGAAGGACTCGAAGGGGCAAGTGAAGGGCACGATTCCGTTCTCAGGCGACGCGACAAATCCGAAGTTCACGCTGACTGGTCTGATCGTCGAGGTAATTCTTGGGTTCATCGGGAAGATCGCGACGGCGCCCTTCCAACTGATCGCGTCGGCGATTGAAGGGGCAGGGGACACCGATCTCTCGGCGCTGTCGTTCGATCCGGGCTCCGATGTGCTGACGTCGGACGGAGTGAAGGCGATCGATCTCCTCACGAAAGCGCTCAACGAGCGACCCGGTCTCAAGGTCACAGCACGCGGACAATTCGCACGTGACCTTGACGGCCGCGCGCTCCGGCTCGCGACCCTGCGCGGGCAAGTTGCCGAGCGAGCCCGCAACGGATTCCCTTCGCGAAAGACCGTCGACGACGCGCTGTATCGCAAGCTCGTGACCGAGATGTGGCGCGAGACACCCGCTGGGCTCGCGGTGAAGAATGCGAAGACGCAGCCGCCGTTCGAAACGATCGAACTCGCCGCGCTCGAAGGGATTCCGTTGACCGATGCGATGCTTCGTGTTCTCGCGCAACGGCGCGCCGACGCTGTCGTCGCCGCGTTCGCTGGTGCCGGCGTGCCTCCGGATCGCGTATCGCCTGGTCTCGCTGCGGATGACGCGATCGAGCAACCCAAGCCACAGGCAGCGATCGAATTGGGCCTCGCTTCGGCAGCTGCTCAGTAAGACGCCAGAGTGAACTCCTTCTCGTGACGCTCGGTTCTCACGGGGACAACAATCCGTTCATCGCGGCGATGCGCACGCTCACGCGGTCGCAGCGTGCCCGAGCGTCCGTGCGCTGGCGCTGCTCGTTGTGAGGCGAGATCAACCGCCGCCGCGCAACTTGCCGCAGGGCGGCAGCGGCCAGATGATCGGCGCTGAAGATGGGTCCGCCCGAGCGGTCGAACTGTTGATCGCGCGAGGGACGAGTGTGCATTCGGCAACCGGGACGTGCTATCACTATGTCCATGCCAACTCTGTTTGACCAGTTCACTGTGCGCGGTGTGACGTTGCGCAATCGCGTCGTCCTTTCTCCGATGTGCCAGTATTCGAGCGACGACGGATTCTCAAACGACTGGCACCTTGCGCATCTCGGCGCCCGGGCTGCGGGCGGCTGCGGACTCATCGTTGCCGAGGCGACGGGCGTCGAAGCACGCGGGCGCATCACGCCGAATTGCCTCGGCATCTGGAAAGACGAGCACATTGCCGGCCTCAAACGAATCACGGCGTTCGTCAAAGCCCGCGGCGCCGCGATCGGCATGCAGCTGGCGCACGCGGGCGCGAAAGCGTCACGACACCGGCCGTGGAACCCGAACTCGAACGGTTACGTCGAGCCCGAAGAAGGCGGCTGGACGCCGGTTGCACCAAGTGCGCTGCGCTTCAACAAAGACGGGCCCGTACCGCATGAACTCACGATCGCTGAGATTCACGCGATCCGTGACTCTTTCGCCGCCGCCGCCAAGCGCTGCGTGATCGCGGGATTCGACCTCGTCGAACTGCACTTCGCACACGGTTATCTCGGGCACAGTTTTCTGTCGCCGCTCATGAATCAGCGCACCGATGCTTATGGCGGGCCGTTCGACCACCGCGTTTCGTTTCTCCTTGACACCGTGAAGGTCGTGCGCGAAGCGATTCCCGAGTCGATGCCGCTCTTCGTGCGCCTCTCCTGTACCGACTGGGCCGACGGTGGTTGGACGCTCGACGATGCGGTGGAAGCAGCGAAACGTATGCGCCGCGCGGGTGTCGATCTCATCGATTGTTCGAGTGGCGGAGCGTCGCGCAACGCGAAGATTCCAACCGGCCCCGGCTACCAAGTGCCACTCGCTGATCGAATCCGCCGCGATGCAGAGATTTCGACTGGTGCCGTTGGCTCGATTACGGAACCGAAGCAAGCGAACGCGCTGATCGAAGAAGGCAAGTGCGACCTCGTCTTCCTCGGGCGCGAACTCTTGCGCGATCCGAACTGGGCGCTCCGCGCTTGGGTCGAATTGAAAGGGCCGAAGCCAGCACCGATTGCGACTGAGTATGCCTGGGCGTTAGCGGAGACGAAGTGAGTTCTCTGAGAGCGCTGGTGAATCGTGGTCGAGTGACCGCGAAGTCTTCGCGCGGTCCGTGGCACTCGAAGCCCGTGGCGTGGAACGACTGAGAAGATAGCGGTCCCTGACCAGACGGGCGATCTCGCTCGGCCCTCACGTACAGCGACGCCGCGTGCGATCTCAACTCCACGACGCAAGCAACATCGTTAGGTCGGCCGCATTCGTCGTGCCGTTCCCATCGATGTCGCCCGCGCTGGTGCCCCAGGCGCCGAGCAGAATCGCGAGGTCGGCGGAGTTCACCACGCCATTGCCGTCGAGGTCGGCCGGATCCGCGGGGCCGCTTGGCTGCTCCCAATTGATGCCGCTACCGCTCTCGATCGTGTACTGCGTGATCGGCGTCATGCCGAGATAGATCGCCGTAATGCCGCCCCACGCGAGACCCTCTTCAAAATGTGTCTGCGCGCTTGAGCTGCCGCCTGCGCCGCCGCTCGAGCGCATGCCCGCACGCGCATTTGCATAGATGCCAAGTTTGAATGGTGTGCCAAAGTTGAACGGCACAGCGAAGGTGATAGTGTCGTTCACTGTCTTACTGTCGGTGGGGGGATTGCCGTAGGTCGCGATGGCCCAGTTGCCGTACTGGGCGTCCCCCTGCAATACATCAGAGTCGCCCGGATCAAAGAGCGGGTTCACTTGGAGCGGCAGCGCGTCTTTGTATCCGGTGACGGTGAACGCCGACGACCCAGTGAGCCCTTGGGCGAAGAGCGTTCCGTGCACATCGAGCGTGAACTGCATGAAGCCCGACTGCCCGGTGAGTGCCCGGGACGAAATGACAAACGTCTCGGACCATCCACCGTGGGCGATGCCGGTGGGAAAGAACGCGGCGTCCGGCGCCGTGTTCGTCGCGCTCAATTGAATGAAGCCGAGTCCCGCGACGGCGTGCGAACTATTCGTAATGTTGCTGCCCGAGTACCCGGCGGTGACATCGCCGCTGGAGTCGCCGACGAATGACTGCTCAACAAGATTTGCACCGGCGATAGGCCAGTACACGAGGAACTGGTCGGCACCGGGCCATGCGTAGCCACCGCCGGTTGAGGGGCCCGCGCAGGCTTGCACGAAGCCCCCGGGTGCGGGAGAGAGGAGATAGGTCAGACCGGCGTTCGCCGCGTCAACTGCGAACGATGCTCCGAAGAGCGCGAGTGCGAGCACGCGGATGGGTTTCAGGCGAAGTCGGCGAGGTGCGAGGACGGTGGTGAATGCATGAGTTCGTTGGCGTGACATGGCTACTCCGAGGGCAGGGGGTGGAAGGTGTCGGTCGTGGTGCGCGCCGCGCCGGGATGCGGCGAAAGCGTCGTCACAGGGGAATGCGCAATCGGCGCGGGGTGCGACCGATTTGGGTTTCCACAATTTGCTGGCTGCGACGACCCGCTGTGTAATCACTCCATGCGACAGCTCGGCCTCCGAACCCGGCAGTCGTCGGCTGAATCGGATGCGGGAAGTTCGCCAACGCGGCTTGACGTGGCGCTCGTCGACTTAGCCCCAATCGCCAAGCACGATCCCGAGGTCAATGCCGCTCACGACACCGTCGTCGTCGAGGTCGCCCGGCATGGACTACAGCGCCGCATGGCCAACCGCGCGCCCGACCAGAATCGAGACGGCCGTCGCAACGAGCCCTTGACGCATGAAGCTGTGGACGACGACGAACTGACCGATGCACGTGGTGCCCGTCGAGTCGAACGCGACGGCTGCGATACAGCTTTATCCGCAAGATACGGCAAGTCGCGGCGACGCCGCGGCCACCCAACATTGGGGGCTAACAGCCTCGTTCGTAGCCCGAGTTACTTTCGCCACCGTCTGCTAGCGGGCGCGACGCGGAGTCTTCCGCTTGGACGCGCCGCCGCGCGCAATCGCTAGCGAATCGAGTATTCGTTCGATCTCAGCTTCGCTCAGGAGCTTGTGCTCGCGGACGAGTGCCACAATGCCCTTGGAGTACGGTACTCGCTTCTCTTCAACGGGGTCCTTCATGGGCACGGTTCTGTTTGCGTGGTCGTCGCCCACTTCTAGCCGCAGTGGGGCACCGCCGGCAGCGTCGCCGAGGTGTTCGGAGAAGCGTGGGCATCGACCGGAGAGAAGGAGCAAGCCATCTTCTTCTTCTTCTTCTTCTCCTTCTTCTTCTCCTTCTCTGGCACTCCGCCTCGGCGACGAACCGGGAGTAGACCGCAGTGGACGCGCTACGCGCGCACCTCGAGACGTTCGCAAAGTGACCACCAACGCGCCGTTCATCGTCGGCATCCCGTATGGTGCCGCTCGTGACTTCCGCAGCGCCGCTCCTTCAACATCGTCCCGACTCGGCTGAAGCCAGCGACTGCCTGCTCGCCTTCATGGCATATTGCGAAGCGGCGCGCATCGAGCCGTATCCGGCGCAGGTTGCCGCGTTCGAGGCGATCTTCGAAGGGAAGAGCGTTGTCCTTGCAACGCCGACGGGCTCGGGGAAGTCGCTGGTTGCGTTGGCGGCACACTTCTTCGCCTACTGGCGCGTGGCAGCCGCACGCGATTCCACGATTCCCGAGCATCTGCGCCGCTCGGTCTACACGGCACCAACCAAGGCGCTGGTCAACGAGAAGTTCTTCAATCTTTGCGACGCATTCGGCGCAGCGAACGTGGGTCTCATGACCGGCGATGCGACGGTGAACCCTGCCGCGCTGATCATGTGTTGCACGGCGGAGATCCTTGAGAGCATCGCGCTTCGTCAGGGTTCACGCTCGCCGTTCGGGTGGGTGGTGATGGACGAGTTTCACTACTTCTCCGATCCCGAGCGCGGATCGGCGTGGCTGGTGCCGCTGTTAGAGATGACCGACGCTCGCTTCTTGCTGATGTCGGCCACGCTGCACGAACTCGAACCGGAAGCACTCTGCGTCGATCTTCGACGTCGGACCCGCGCTGACGCCGTCGCAGTGACGTCGATCGAGCGTCCCGTTCCGCTCGAGTTTCGCTATCAAGAAGATCGCCTTCTGATGGAGACGATTGAAGAAGTGCTGCGCGAAGGTCTCGTGCCTGTGTACGTTGTCTCGTTCCGTCGGCGCGATGCGGCGGAACTTGCGCCAAAACTTCGCAGCACTGGGCTCGACGAGAGTGCTCGCGAGCGCCGCACCATTATTCACGCAGAGCTTGAGCGCCATCGGCTTGATACGCCGTTCGGACGCACGCTGAAGGAACTGCTGCCGCACGGTCTCGCCGTGCACCACGGCGGAATGCTTCCGAAGTACCGGCGGCTGGTCGAGCGGCTCGCGACCCAAGGACTTATCTCCGTCATTAGCGGTACCGATACGTTAGGTGTTGGTGTCAACATGCCGATACGCAGCGTGATCTTTACCCAGCTCTCGAAAGGCGGGGGACCGGCGGGGATGCACCACCTGAAGCCGGGCGAATTCCGCCAGATCGCCGGACGCGCTGGACGCAAGGGACACGACACGATGGGCACCGTGTTCGTGCAGCCTCCCGAGCATGACGTCAACAATTCCCGCAAGAAAAAGAAGATCGCGATCTCGGGGAAGAAGTTCTACCCGGAGAGTCCGCCGCTAGGCTTCAAGGGCTGGAACGACAAGACGCTTGAACGATTGCGCGACGCGTCGATCGATCGGCTGGTGCCGCGCTTCGCGGTGACCGGCCCTGTCGTCCTTCAGATTCTGCGGCGAACCGGCGACGGACGGGCTGCGCTCGATCGGCTCATCGAATCGGTGGGCGTGCGCGCGATTGAGTATCGAGAAGCCGCAAGCAAGATCCTCGCGGCGTTCGAAGAGTCCGGTTTGGCGAAGCGGCGCGATGACCCTGATGCCAACGGCTGCCTCTATGACCTCGCTGCTGCTGAGGAGTGCATCGAGTCGTTCGATCGGCCACTCGTTCCGTTCGTGCGCTTCGCGATCGAGCAGCTTGATCCGGCCGATCCGAATCATGATCTCGACGTACTCACGATCGCCGAGTCGGTCGTCGACGATCCACCAGAAGTGCTCAACGCCCAACGTCGCAAACTTCAAGACGCGCGAAGGCAGGAACTCTGGGTGCCCGGCATGTCGCTGGACGAATCCGCTGCGATGAAGGACGAACTTGATGCCATCACGCACCCGAAGCCAATGGCAGAGGAGTTAGGCGTATGGTTCCGCTTTTGGGACGTGAAGCATCCGTTCATTGCCGATCACGAACCAAGCCCGAAGTCGGTGGCTCGCGATCTGCTTGAACGCGGCATGTCGTTCAGCGACTACATTCGCGACCACGGCCTGATCCATTCCGAGCAGACGCTCTACTACTATTTGTCGGACGTTCAGAAGATCATTACGCGAGCGATCGCAACGAATCCGGCGCACGCAGCTGAGCCGGATGCGAAGGCGGACATGCGCCGCGAAGCGCTGACTCGATTGCTTGAGGATCTTGCCGCGCTCGTTGAGACGATCGACTCAAGTGTCGCCGAGGAATGGGCGCGACACGGACTTGATCCAGAGTCGGCGTCACTCGGATCACTGGTCGAGAAGGCCGCCGCCGCGAGTGCCGCGTCGGGCGCGTTGCGCGCGTCAGGCGCGCGCCTCGATGGGCTCCTTCGTCGCATGGCGCGCACGCAAGCCTTCGCTTGGATACGCGCACTTGAGCAGGGGAACTACGGTGCGCTCGCCACCGAAGGCTTTACTGCTGACGCTGCGAGGGAGCAATTCGCACCGTATTGGGACGCGTACGACGCGGTCCTCGTCACCGACGATGCGCGCGGACCAGAGTTTTTCGAGTTTGATCTCGCTACCGGTCGCGTGCGGCAATGGATCCTCGACCCCGAGGACGATCGCCAGTGGTTCATTGAGGGCGCGGTCGACATGAGTACGTCGCGCGCCGAAGGAAGGCCGGTGCTGCGCGTCGTGCGCATTGCTGATCAGTCGAGAGTGTTAGGGACAGGTGGATGATATTTGTTGAACTTGCCAAGTCGAACGTCGTGCTCTGGATTCGTCGCTGCGGAATACGGTGTGGGCCACGATCCGGTTGGACGCGCCGTCGACTGCGTGCCGCTCATGTGGATTCGAACCCAAACCCCATCGCTGGCCTGCGGAACTCTTTCTCCACGTTCCCAAGCCCGCGGTGGGCGCACTGACTCGTTCGATCACGCAATGCGGCGAGACGGCTTCGATTCTCCGATTCGTGGACGACTATCCAACGCGGCCTTGGGAGCCAACTGAGTTTCGTATCGAGGTCAGGGACCGAGGGCTCTCGGACTGCTGGTGCGCGAGTTCCTCTTGCAGAATCCCGGCTTCGTCGATCGCTGCGCTCGATGGGACCCACGCGACGACGCCAGAAAGAGAGGAAGGTGGGCGCGAAGGAACAGTCGTGAAGTTCTAGCGCATAAGCGGGGTGTTAGCCGCTCAGACATTGAATAGCATTGGGAGCTGGCCCGCCGTCGTCGACAGCTGCCGAGTCCTCGGCGTCAGCCAAGGGCTGCTCGCCGCCCAGGCGATGACGCGGCGCGAGTTGACACCATTAGCGAAATCGATTCGCATCGAGCATCGACACGTCGAAGCACGGCTGCTCGCCGAAGAGGAGTTCCGTTGCCGCTTGGCCGGTGATGGGTCCGAGCGTCATGCCCATCATCGCGTGACCGCCGGCGATGAGCAGTCCGGGTACGTCGCGCGCAAATCCAAGTACCGGCATGCCGTCCGAAGTGCACGGGCGATAGCCAGCCCATTCAGCGAGCTGCGTTCCTTGGTCGAGCCCGCGAAGATATCGCTCAGCGCCGCGCGACAGCATGGCAAGACGGTTACTGCGCCACGGTTGTCCGAGCCGGTCGATCTCGAGCGTGCCCGCCAGGCGCAACTCGTCGCGGCCTCCGTTGCTCGCTCCGCGCCGCATGGGCGTGACGGCGACGAACGTTTCGTGCAGCACCATGCCGGTCGAAGGTCGATGCGGCAAGCCGTGAAGCTGCACGTGATAGCCGCGGGCACCGACCATCGGAATGCGAACTTGAGCACTCTTGGCTAACTCCGCACACCACACGCCTGCGGCCAGAACCACCGCGTCGCCTTCGACGTTCGTTCCGTCGACGAGCGTGACGCCCGCGAGGCCGCCCGACCGCGCGCGGGTGATCGCCGTAACGTGCGCGTCGGTGCTCAGCGTGGCGCCGCGTCGCACGCACGCCGCCGCGAGTCCTTGTAGAAAATCACCTGGATGCGCGTGCGCCGAGTCGAGATAGTGAATAGCGCCAGCCACTTCATCGCGGAAAATCGGATCGCGAGCACGCAGTTCGTCGCCGCTCAGTCGCCGATATGTATAGTCGTACTGCGCGAGCGATTGCGCTTCGGCTTCAGCGTGATCCATATTCTTCGGATCAAGGACGACATCGAGCCAGCCCTCGCGGGCGTAATCGCACGAAATCGACTCCTCGCGGATCATGTCCTCGTAGATCGCGAGCGTTTTGAAACCCATGTCGCAGAGCACTGCCATGCAGCGGTCGAGATGCCGCTGATTGCAGTGGCGATGAAAGCGCCAGAGCCACGAGATAAGTTCGCTCGAAATCCGCGGCTTGATGAAGAGCGGGCTTGTTGAATTGAGCATCCACTTCATGCCGCGCCAGGAAACGCCGGGCCGCGTCAACGGATAGTGGCCGATCGATAGGAGTCCAGCGTTGCCGCAGCTCGCGCTCTCGCCGATCGCCTCGCGGTCGAGAATCGTGACGCGTACACCGCGTTTCAGCAGAAACCAAGCGGTCGAGAGACCGATGATGCCTGCGCCGACGATGACGACATGACGGGGTGCCATAGAAGGGGGCGTGATTGTAGAGGACGCGAGCCGCTTCCAGTTTGTAGCGGTTCGATACGAGTCGTATCGTGCGACGCTCTTCTGGAGGACTCATGACGCTTCGTCTAGGCATCGTCGGGGCAGGCAGTATCGGCAACGTGCACGCTGAGACAGCGCGGCGCAATGGCGTTGAGCTGGTCGGTACCTGGGACATCGATATCGCGAAAGCACAATCGCTTGCAACGAAATTCGGTGGTCGCGCGGTCGCGAATCTCGACGAACTGCTCGCGATGCCGACGGTCGATGCCGTCGCAATTGCAGTTCCAAACACGGTTCACGCCGAGTGCGCGGTGCGTGCCCTCGGGAAGGGCAAGCATGTCTTGCTTGAGAAACCGATGGCGATGAGCGTGGCGGAATGCGACCAGATTCTCGCGGCGCGAGCGGCGAGCGGACGCGTGCTGCAACTCGGGTTTGTCTGCCGCGGCACACCAACGGCGCGGGCAGCGAAGACGTTCATCGACGCTGGTCGTCTCGGTCGAATCTATCACGCGAAGTGCAGCGTGTATCGGCGGCGCGGTATCCCCGGACTCGGCGGCTGGTTCACAACGAAGGCTGCCGCGGGCGGCGGTCCGCTGATTGATCTCGGCGTCCACGTCATCGACCTTGTCCGCTACCTCGCGGGCAAGCCGCGAGCGATCCGTGCGAGTGGAGCTTGCTACGCCAACTTCGGCTCGCCGATAGCGAACTACCGCTACGTTGATATGTGGGCTGGGCCGCCAAAATCCGCTGGCACTTGCGATGTCGAAGATCACGCGACGGCGCTGATCCGGTGTGAGGCTGGGCTGACGATTGAAATGAATGTGACGTGGGCTATGAATCAGCCCGACGGAGCGCTCAAGGACGGCGTGTTTCTCTTCGGTGTCAAGGGCGGCGCGTCGTTTGAGATCTTCGGCAAGGAGTGCACGCTCGCGACCGAGGAAGACGGACGCATCGTCGATGTCCGTCCACTCATCGAGCCGGGCGATCCGATGACGAACGCATGGGACGCGCAGTACGCACAGTTCGCGGCAGCGGTCACCCGCGGCATCGCACCGCACGCAACCGGCGAGGATGGTCGCGCGATTCAAGCGATCGTCGAGACAATCTACCGGTCGAGCGCAGAAGGGAGAGAGATAGACGTTGAATAACGTCTTCGGTCGCTCGCGCGTGCGAGAGGAAACGGGAAGGCTCGCCCTGCGGGCGCGCGGGCGGCGCAGATCTGGCACGGGCGCGCACCCGGGCCATGCATCCGAGGAAGGTGAACGTCGCGGGCCATGCATCGTGAGCAGGAGATCTTGGGAAGTGAGGGGGCCTCGATCGAGCCTGGGGATTTAATGAGATGGGAAACGCGGTGTGGGAATCCAGAAGAACACCAATCGGCACACAGTTAGTCCACGCCTCGCTCCGAGCCGAAGCCCTCGAAGTAGCCGACGAGGAGCACGCGGAAGTAGACCCCCGGCGCGACGCTAGGACGGCTGTTGGCCTTCGCGCAGTGGCGTTCGCACGCGTGCTCGGCGAAGGTGGCGAAGCCCCGGGCGGCGAAGATGGCGTTCAGGCCGGTAGAACAGTTGCCCGCGCGACCCGATGCGAGCAGCGGGGGCCCAAAGGTGCTGCTGGGGCTGCGGCGCTCGCATCCCCTTCGACATGCTGCGTCCTCCGTGCGTTGCGGGGAGTGATATAGTCGCGTCGAGAGGCGGTGGCGCTTTTTAAGTGTTCGCCACGGGCTGTCAGGTGGTCGCGGGACGTGAGCGGAGGTAGCGCTGTAGTGCTACGCTCAAAGACAAATACAAGGATCTACACCTTGACGCCAAGGGATGATTTCATGAACAATCGTAAAATCGGCAAAGGACTTTTTCTCACTGCTGCCGCGGCGTCATTTCTATTATCGGTTTCACTTTGGTATAGCGGTGACCGGGAACGCGGACAATTCGTGGGCCTGTGGGTACCGAGCATACTTGCTCTCGGGGCGCTGGTAATGAGCGGAAATCGAGGATCGCGATGACAGATCCGCTTCTCTTTGCGGTGGGACTCGTCATTACGGTGATCACCGTTACCGCGGTAGTGCTCATTGGCCGATCAGAGGCACAAGATCCAGACCATAATCGAACGGGGCAGACCAGCGATTCAAAGCAGTAAACCCCAAGCCAGTGAATACTTAAGACTATTGAAGGTTCAAGGAAGACATAACGGACACGCAAAGTAGAACGGCCAGCAGCCCACTCTGAGCGCCGCTCTTGGTTTGCCAGCCGCGATTCGAGTTCGAACGGCATCGCCAGACCATCTCCGAGCGGCCTGTGGAAGGCGTTCCGTCTGCACGCCCGTCGTGTTGCCGCTAGGTTTTCTCGGCGACACGGCGATTTGGTTCAGCCTACTGATGTCCGGACCGATCGCCCTCGCGGCGCGACGCACGTTTCGACAGCGGTCAGGCCGGTGCATTGAATGTGGTCAGTTGTTTGGCCCCGAGCAGACGCGCTGCCCCGAGTGCGGGAATCTAATAGCTGGCATCTAACAGCTCGTGAGAAGCGCCGAACCATGTTCGACAACGGCGGGACATGGCCCATACTGAAGCTGGAAGGAACGAACGCGTCATGACCGGATCCGAACCCGAACTTCCCGTCTCGAAACTCGCGGACGCCGACATGCGTGCCGTCCCCGCCGCGCTTCTTCGCGCAGGCGAGCGGGCAAGGCAGATCGCTCGCGAGACCGGCACCGCCGTCGTCGTGAGGCGCGACGGGAAGCTTGTCGAGGAGCGTGACTTTCCTGCACCGCACAACGGTAACGGGCCCGATTCCACGTAAGGCCATCGTAGGGCCATCGTAGACACACACGTTCAAATCAATCTGGATCACTTCTGGCGAGCACTCTCGCCAAACTGGGTGTCCACGAAAGTGGGGCGGCCTGAGGTTGGACTGGCTCCTCTGCCCCTCTCTCGCTGCGCGACATCTCCCCACGATCGAAGCGATCGTGGGGAGAGGAAGACGGTTGTCGGCGTCGCACGCGCTTCTCTGCCTTCCTGATGACCGCTTCAGTCATGGGGACAAGAAGTCCATTGTCAGCGCCGCGCTTTTCTCTCCCTCTCTCCATGACCGCTTCGGTCATGGAGAGATGTCGCGCAGCGACAGAGGGGCGTTCACCAATCGATCAATCGCGTCGAGCAGCAGATAGCACATAACGGACACACCCATTAGCACATAACGGACACACCCATTCGCCCAACCCGCCGAGCGCCGAGCTACACTCGAATGGGTGTGGCCACTATGGCTTCGTGATGAGCGCGCGATCACGTCGCTGTTGCAGGCGCCACGTTCCGCAAGTTTTGACAGCGATGCCATGAACGCCGGACATACCCACGAGGAGAAGAACCGATGCCGCTGACATCCGAGCAACTCAAGCAACTCGTAACCGGCGACACCGTCGCCATCCGCGGCACGGCGACGCTGGAGCCCGCGGGTGGGCCGGGAGACAAGATCTTCCCGCCGACCCACGCAGTGGATGACAAGAACAAGGAGCCCGGTGCCAAGTACGCGTTTGAAACGCGCCGCCTCGACGGGCACGACGCGAGGTGCGTGCTCCTCGACTCCGTGCAGAGCCAGGCGAATCGGATGGAGGAGGCGCTTCAGGCGCTCTGGAGCGAGAAGCGTATTGCGCTCCCTGTCGTGAGCGTCGACTTCTCGTCGATCGCACCCGAGGTCGGCCGCGTCACCTCGCTCACTGCGCCTCACCGCATCGCCGACGCGCTCCTGCGCGACAGCCTGCTAGACGGTCAGCTCTTTCGACTCTCGGACATCGGCAAGTCGTTCACGGACGCAAGCACCAGGGACGCGACCGCATTGTTCAAAGTCTGCCCGACGGGGCTCGTCTTCGGCTTGTGGGACAGCACTGGGCCGAAGGGCGGCCTCGGCGCCAAGTTTCAGCGCGCTCTGGTCTCAGAGATCGTCGGTATCAAAGCGGTCGCGGGCAGCAAGACGGAGAGCCGGATTGATCCGCTGAACATCCTCAAGAAGGCCGCAGACATCTATGTCGCGGCGGACGACAATGAGCGGTGGACGACCGACATCGAGAAGGCGAAGAAGTACGAAAAGGACGACAAGGACCACAAGAAGGGTGACCCGCTCAAGTTCGGCAAGGAGGGCAAACCCTCCGAGGTGAACCACGGCAACGTGACGCCGAGCATCGACTCGGTCGCGGGCGGCGTGACGATCGACGAGGCAAGGCACACGGTGGTGCTCTCGCTCGCGTCGCTGCGACGTCTGGGATTCACCACTGGAGCGGAGGAAGCGCGAACGGTCCTGGCTGCGCTCGGGTTGCTCGCCGTATTCGCCGCGGAGAGCCGCGGACACGATCTGCGCTCCCGCTGCCTGCTCGTGCCGAAGAAGGGCTTCGCGCTCAAGCTCGAAGCGGTCGCCCGAGATGGAAACACGACTCCTGTGGAGCTCGACCTCACTTTGGCCATCACGCTCTACAACGAGGCAGTCGGCAAGCTTCCTGCGGGCATCAAGTTCGACAAGCCTGCGGGCGTGACGCTCGCGGATCTGAAGCCCTCGCCGAAGCTCGCCGACCTCGTGAAGAAGAGCCGCCAGCTTGCAGCAGCAGAGGCTGACGTCGGAGACGCGTGATGCTGGCGATCGAGGTCGAGCTCTTGACGGGGCGCTACGCGGCGACCGCGCACAACGATCGCGGACGCGCCGAGTGGCCACCACACCCCGCGCGCTTCTTCTCGACGCTGGTCGCAGCACTCCACGACCACGAGGTCGGTGATCTGGCGGAGCGTGCGGCTCTTCTGTGGCTCGAGCAGCAGAGCGCACCATCGCTGTGGGTCGATCCCGAGTTGAGGGTCGGGAGGCGGCAGGTGCAGGACGTCTATGTGCCGGTCAACGACGTCACGCTTGGCAAAGGCGCTGCTGTCTCTAGCCACGACTGGGTTGCTGAGTTCGCCCAGCAAAAGTCTAAGGCGACGGAAAAGCTGAGGCTTGCTGAAGCCAAGTATCAAGACGAATTAATAAAGAAGCCGGACAGTGAAGCGTGCAAGAAGTTGGCGAAAGAATACGAAAAGGCGAAGCGAAGCCACGCAAACGACGGGTTCTCAGATGTGGACTTGGATACCGCTGTCGCCTTGATGCCGGACCGGCGAACGCGCCAAGTACGCACCTTTCCTGTCGTCCTCCCCGAGACGCCAACCTTCGCCTTCCTCTGGCCCACCGCCGATCCTTCGCCGCATCGAGCCGCGCTCGAGCAACTCTGCGCACGTGTGACCCGCCTGGGCCACTCTTCTTCGCTCGTGCGATGTTGCGTCGTCGATCGTGACCTCACACCGACGCTCGTTCCAAGCGACGACGGTGTCGTCGTCCTGCGTGTGATCGGTCCCGGCCAGCTTGAGCGCCTCGACCGAGCCTTCGAGCACCATCAGGGCGTCCAGAGCCGCGTACTCCCAGCGCGTCCTCAACGCTATCGCTCGGCGTCCAACGTCACTGCGCCTCCTCCACAGGCAGAGAGCGTCTTTTCCACCGACTGGGTGCTCTTCGAGCGCGTTGGTGGGTCGCGGCCGGTCTCTTCACGCGCGACCGATCTTGCGCGTGCGCTGCGTGGTGCGCTGATCGAGCTCCACGGCAACCAAGATCTTCCGGCGACGCTCTCGGGCCACGCGGAGAGCGGCCCTGCGGAACAGCCGCATGTCGCGTTCGTTCCGCTGCCGTTCGTCGGGCACGAGCACGCCGATGGAGCGCTCATGGGTTGCGCCTTGGTGCTGCCGCGTGAGCTCGCCAAGAATGATCGCGAGCTGCTGCTTCGCCTCGTCGCGAAGTGGGAGAAGGAGCGCTCCAACCAACGAGGGAACCTGACGCTCGCGGGTGGAACGCTCCCGTCCTTCATTGTTCGGCGAGTGGACGTGTCGGCGAAGGCTGCTCTCGATCCGACGCGGTGGTGCCGCGCGTCCACGCGGTTCATCACCGCGACGCCGATCGCCCTCGACAAGAACCCGGGCAACCTGCGCAGCAACCAGGATGGCACCGCACGCAAGGCCGCTCTGGAAGCACAGCACAGTATCAGCGAGGCATGCCTGCGTGTCGTCGGTGTCCGGCCGGTCTCGGTCGAGGTGTCGCTCGCGCCGCTGCTCCCGGGTGCGCAGCACGTGCGTGATTTCCTGCCGTGGCCCGGGCGCCCAGGCCGAACGCCGCGTGTGCGCGTCCACGCCGACATCCGCTTCGAGGCGCCGGTGAGAGGCCCGCTCTTGCTCGGCGCCGGACGTTATTTCGGCCTTGGTCTCTGCCTACCCGTGGAGGACCGATGACACTCTCCACCTCCGACTTCGGTGCCTTTCACGCACAGCGAGTCCATATCGAGTTGCAGCGCGTGCAGACGTGGCTCGGCGAGCTCAGCCTGTCCCAGACAGTCACGCTCAATCCGCGAGGGGGGAAGTGAAGATGGCGAAGCAGTCTCCAGGCTACGCGCTTACGAAGGCGCCCACATATATGGAGCTACCCACCGCGAAGCCGCGTGCTGTGCGTGGTGGCCCCGAGCTGCGCGAACTCTGTGTTCGGCTGGAGGTCGTCACGCCGATCCTCGGTGGCAGCTACCAGACGCGCGCGATCGATGAAGTCGACTTCATTCGTGCACCCTCGGTGCGCGGGCATTTACGTTTCTGGTGGCGGGCCCTGTACGCGTCGCAGTGCCAGAGCGCCGAGAAGCTATACGAGCGCGAGAGCGGGCTGTGGGGCCGCGCGGCGACGGACGACGGTGGTCGTTCGGCTGTCGAGATCCGCATTGACGTCGATCGTGCTGGCAGCACCGACAACAGCGGCGTCCAGCTCTATGACTCGCGAGACGGCAAGGCGACGCCGGGCGCGTACGCGCTGTGGCCCGCGCGAGGAGAGACCGGGACCAAGACGCCGCCAGCGCCTCGTCGTCATCCAGGGACCCAGTTCCAGCTCACGCTCAAGGTCGCCGCAACTTGGGAGGCGGAGGTCAAGAACGCAGTGCGCGCGTGGATCCTCTTCGGCGGCTACGGTGGCCGTACACGTCGAGGGCTTGGGAGCCTCAAGGTCATGGACTCTCCCAGCACATGGCTGCCGTCGTCTGCCACGCGCGAGGCACTTACGACGCTGTTCGGTTCGGACATCCTCGCTGCTCCGACGAAGACGCCTGGCGATGTGCCCTGGTTCGGAGGCGCGGCCATCCACGTCGGGAATTTGGATCACGACGCGCAGAAGGCGTGGATGACCGCGCTCGAGTGGCTGAAGGAGTTTCGCCAAGGCACGAGTGCTCAGCAGGGCGAGCGCGCTCGGGAGCCCGGGACCGGGAAGGCGCAGCCGCAGCGACCGTCGATCTCCAACTGGCCCGAGGCGGACAAGATCCGCCACATCAAGAGCAAGAAGACAGCGCACCCACCCAGGCACAACGCAACCGCCGCGTGGCCGCGCGCGGGATTCGGCCTGCCCATCATCGGGCAGTTCCAGAAGAACGGACGGAACGGTGAGCGCTACGACGAGCCTGACGGCTTCGAGCTGCGCTGGAGGGCGGGCAACACCGAGCACGATCGCCTCGCGAGCCCGCTGATCGTGAAGGCCCTCCCCCTCGCCGACGGCACCTTCGTCCCATGCGCGCTCTGGCTGAATCGCGCGCATCCGGTCGGCGGCAAGGTGGTCTTGCGGAACGCTAACAACTCGGAGGCACCCTTCGACCTCCTCGTCGCGAGCGGCGACACGCCGCGCTTCGCGGCGCTCGCGAACAAGCAGAGCCTTCGCCAAGCGTTCCTCGATTGGCTCCACGCCAAGAAGCAGACGAAGGTGGTGGCCCCATGACCGCGCATCTGCTCCTCGTCACACTCGGTCCGGTGCAGGACTTCATCGCGCAAGCGCGCCGCACGCGTGACCTCTGGTACGGCAGCCACCTTCTCTCCGAGCTTGGTCGCGCAGCGGCGCGCGCCCTCGTCGGCGGCGGCGCGGAGCTCATCTTCCCGTCGTTGCAGACAGGTGATCTGCCTGCTAACGGGACGCCCCCGCAGAACGTCGCGAACAAGCTCCTCGCCGAGGTGCCCGCAGGCGTCGACCCGCAACAGCTCGCACGAGCCGCGCGCAACGCCGTGGCGGACTACTGGCGCGACCAGCTCGCGACGCCCGTGAAGGAGAAGTGCGCCAAACTGCTCGCCAACGGCATTGACGACGTGTGGACCGAGCAGATCGACACGTTCCTCGAGTTCGCGGCGAGCTGGCTGCCGCTCGAAGACTACGCAAAGACGCGCCGTCAGCTCGATCAGGCCATCGCCGGTCGCAAGCTGCTGCGTGACTTCGGCGCATGGACGCATGGGCGAGGCAATGTGCCGAAGTCGAGTCTCGACGGTGCGCGGGAGACCGTGCTTCGTCACAAAGACGATCGCAATCCTCACCTCGTGCAGACCTATCGCATCAACAAGGATGAGCAACTCGATGCCGTTGGCTTGGTGAAGCGGGCAGGCGGTAAGCCGGATCAGTTCGTGCCGGTGATCAACGTCGCGCTGGCCTCGTGGTTGGAGCACGCGAGCCGCGTGGCGTCGGAGGAGCTCGATGAGCTCAAGAATGCCTGCCGCAGCGCGAAAGTATCCCGCGTCGTGCGCGAAGACCTCCCATGCGTCGCTCCCTTCGCGTTCGATGCCAGCGTCTTGCTCCCGAGCCGCTGGCGCTCGGTCTTCGACGAGCAGGGACTCGAAGGCGATGCGGAGCCCTGGGGTCGCAAGCACGTGAGGCCGCTATTCGGCAAGCTGTCGGAGCCATACCCTTACGTCGCGTGCCTCGTCGCCGATGGCGATCGCATGGGGCTCGCGATCGACCGTCTGGGCTCCGCTGACGCACACCGCACGTTCTCGAAGGCGCTCGCGGGCTTTGCCGACACAGCTCGCAAGGTCATCGAGCAACGACATCGCGGTGCGCTCGTCTACGCGGGCGGCGACGACGTGCTCGCCTTTGTCTCGTTGCCAGAGGCGCTCGCGTGCGCGGATGCTCTCCGCAAGGCCTTCGAGAGTGCGATCGCCACGGCCTGTGGCTCACTCGCCGCTGGCCAGTGCCCAACGCTGTCGGTCGGCCTCGGGATCGGCCACGTCATGGAGAGCATGGGCGACTTGCTCAGGCTCGGGCGCCAAGCCGAACGCGAGGCGAAGCGCGATCGCAATTCGCTCGCGGTGCTCGTCGACAAACGCTCCGGCGGCACGCGCACGTGGCGAGCGCAGTGGGGCTCCGAGCCAGTGCGGCTGCTGAACGACGCGGCGGCGCTGCTGCGGGACCGCATCCCCTCACGCAAGGTCTACGAGATCGCCAGCGTCCTCACGCGCTTGCCCAAGCCTGACGAGGCGAGCGGCGATGGCTGGGCACGCGTGCTCGCGCTCGAGGTCAAGCGCGCTCTATCTCGCGTCGAGGGAGGCAGCCTGCGCCCCGAGGAGATTGGCCTCGTGGTCGATGTCGAAGCCGGGTACGAGAAGCTGCATGACCGCGTCGACACTTGGATCGCGCGAATGCTCATCGCCCGCACCTTCGACCGGGCCGCGATTCGTGAACGACGCAGCCAGGAGGTCGGAACATGAAGACGACCACAACACACCTCGCTCTCGTTCCGCGAGATGGCTTCTTCGCCAAAGACGGCCGCGGCTGGCACACGAGCGCATCGGGGCGAGGACACGGACTGGACTGGCCGTGGCCCTCGACGGTGCTGGGCGCACTACGTTCTGCGTGGGGGCGAGGTGAGGAGGCGCGAAGCGATACGATGTTCGACTCGAACGATTGGCTTACGCGGACGGCGCCGATCCAGCTTCGACGAACGCTGGTGCTTCGTCGCCAGCACGGCGCCGCATGGCGCGTCGAGGACGCGACTTGGCCCGTGCCGCTCGATGCCCTGTGGCTCGAAGCTACTCATGAGGTGCTCCGCCTCGACCCGGTGCAGCCCACCGCGCCGACGCTGGGATGCGACGACGATGATGCGCGCGAAGGTCTCTGGCGCCCCCTTCTCGCCGACGCGAGCAAGCCGCTCAAAGCGCCGCGCTGGTGGAGCAGTGAAGACTTCACCTCATGGCTTGCCGGCAAGTCCGTGAGCGTTCGCCGTGACGCGCTCACCACGACGCGGCGGGTTCAGGTTCACGTCGGCATCCGCCCCGAGGAGCTCACATCGGACGATGGCGTCCTCTTCTCTCATGACGTCGTTGAGACCCTCGATCCGAGCGGCGAGTGGGCGATCGGCGTCGAGGTCGAGCTACCTGAGGGAGGGCGCCCCAACGTCGCGACGCTCGGCTCCGATTCACGGCTCGCGCGCTTAGAGTCGCTGCCCGCCACACTCTTCGAGCCTCCCGCGCGCGTGCTCGAAGCGTTCCGCACAGCGAGCCCCGGTCTTCGGCTCGTCGCGGTCTCGCCTCTCTGCTTCGCCAAGGGGTGGTTACCCG